>Ga0268299_1000223_pt1 | contig 217229 bp, 191 predicted proteins | sample NOBtaG_FD_193484 | JGI IMG/M metagenome (GOLD analysis project Ga0268299, IMG submission 193484) | Activated sludge microbial communities from bioreactor in Nijmegen, Gelderland, Netherland - NOB reactor | ecosystem: Engineered > Bioreactor > Aerobic > Activated sludge | place: Netherlands... | reverse complement strand
CACCGGCTCACCCGCCCACCCGGTGGTCCCCCTGGCCTCGGGGGCCGAGGAATAATTTGTTCCTCGCCCCCGGCCCTCTTTGGGCGGGGGTCACCGGCTCACCCGCCCACCCGGTGGTCCCCCCGGCCTCGGGGGCCGAGGAATAATTTGTTCCTCGCCCGCGGCCCTCTCTGGGCGGGGGTCACCGGCTCACCCGCCCACCCGGTGGTCCCCCTGGCCTCGGGGGCCGAGGAATAATTTGTTCCTCGCCCCCGGCGCTCTCTAGGCGGGGGTCACCGGCTCACCCGCCCACCCGGTGGTCCCCCTGGCCTCGGGGGCCGAGGAATAATTTGTTCCTCGCCCCCGGCCCTCTTTGGGCGGGGGTCACCGGCTCACCCGCCCACCCGGTGGTCCCCCCGGCCTCGGGGGCCGAGGAATAATTTGTTCCTCGCCCGCGGCCCTCTCTGGGCGGGGGTCACCGGCTCACCCGCCCACCCGGTGGTCCCCCCGCCCGAGCCTCGCGGGCCGAGGAATAATTTGTTCCTCGTGACCCCGATGGCTCAGGGCTCACCCGCATGGGGAATCCAGCGTCATCTCGACCATCGTCCGGCGGAAGCCCAGGCGCTCGAACAGGGCCTGGGCTTCGGCGTTCGGCGTCGCCGAGCTCAGCACCACCTGCTTCGCGCCCTTCTGCTTCAGCGCCTCGATGCCCGCACGCATCAGCGCGCTCGCGACCCCGCGGCGGCGAAAGCGGCCGTCGACGAAGAGGTCGTGAATCGCGCCGTGCGCGTCGAGCAGGCGCGCCCAGTCGCGATCCTCCAGGCCGCCGTACAGGTACCCCGCCACCGCGCCGTCGACCTCGGCCACCAGCAGCACCGTGTCCGGCACTTCGAGCTGCTGCCCCAGCCACCAGCGGTAGCCGCCCTCGGGGTCGTCGACCAGGAAGAAGCGCTTCGCGTCGAAGCCGTGGTGCTGGCGCACCAGCTGGCCCGCGAGCTTGGACACTGCGGCAAGGTCGCCTTGGCCCATGGGGCGGATCATGTCGTCGTGTTACGAAGCCCGCCGGTGCCGCGCAACGACAACGACCTGACTCTCGAACAGGCTGCCGAGCGCCTACGAGCCGCTGGACTGCATGTGCATGTCTCCCCAGAGCGCGAGACGTTGATGGCATCTCGCACGCCCCACACCGGCGGGATCGCCGAGAAGGCCGTCATCTTGAGCCGCGCCGATGGCTGGCAGCTCAGTGCCCACAGCTATCTGCGCACGCTGGAGCGTCTCGACTTTCCGGCGCTGCGCGCGGCCACCGAAGGCGCCGTGACGCTCTGCGAGACCGCTCGCCTTCGAGAGGAGCACCTCGCCCGGTGCATCGCCGGAGACGCCACTGTCCCCGAGGCGTGGACACAGCTCGCCGGCGTGCGCGCAGACGCTCTCATCACCGATCCGCCGTATTGTCTCCTCACGCGCCGGCGCAGAGGCGGCGACCTTCGCGATCCCAAGGGCAAGAAGAACGACAGCGTGCGCCGCTTCGCGGATCTCGCCGAATACCGCAGCTTCACCCGCGCCTGGCTCGAGCGCGCGGCCGCGCATCTGAAACCCGACGCGCCGCTCGTCATCTGGACGAACCACCTCGGCAAGGAGCCCATTCGCGCCTGCGCCCGCGACCTCGGGTGGACGAAAGAGCTCGGCACCTTCACCTGGGGCAAGCGCTCGAAGGACCGGAACTCCGGCGAAGAAACCCTGCGCGTGGTCGAGGTCGCGCTCGTCTTCTGCCGGCCTCACGGGACCTTCGAGGTGGCCCGGCGCTTCGACCTGCTCGAGTTGGGCCTTCAGTCGCCCGCCACTCCCTGGGCCGTCGTCGCCGGCTACGACGACGACGGCGAGGCAGCGCGCTGGGGCAGTCACCCCAACCACAAGCCCTTCGGCGTCCTCGACCCGCTCATCCGCACCTGGAGCCGGCCCGGCGACCTCGTGCTCGACCCGTTCGCCGGGTCCGGTTCCATTCCCGCCGCCGCGCTCAAGCTCGGCCGCCGCGCGTACTGCATCGAGCTCGACCCCGCCTGGGCCGGCCGCGTCACCGAGAGGCTCGCACGGACATGAGCGTGGTCGTCCTCTTCGACATCGACGGAACCCTCATCACCACCGGCGGAGTCGGCCGCCGCGCCATCGAGCTCGCCTTCGAGGAGCTCTACGGCAGCAAAGACGCCTGCTCTCACTTCCGCTTCGACGGCATGACCGACCGCGCGATCGCCCGGCAGGGCCTCACCGCGCTGGGCCAGGAGCCCACGGCCGAAGAGATCGACCGGCTCATCGCCGCCTACGTGAAGCACCTCGAGCGCACCGTCGCCGAGGCTCCCGGCGAGAGCTACCGCATCCACGACGGCATGCTCGAGGCCATCGAGCTGTGCGAGCAGCACGGCTTCGCCACGGGCCTCGGCACCGGCAACATCCGCGAGGGCGCCCGCCTCAAGCTCGCGCGCGTCGGCATCTTCGATCGCTTCCCCTTCGGCGGCTTCGGCGACGATCACGAGGAGCGCGACCGCCTGCTCGCCGCCGGCAAGCGCCGCGGGGCCGAGCGCCTCGGCCTCGCGTTCGAAGAAGCCCACGTCGTCGTCATCGGCGACTCCCCGCGCGACGTCTCGGCCGCGAAGGCCATCGGAGCCGCCTGCATCGGCGTCGGCACCGGCAGCTCGAGCGCGGCGCGCCTGCGCGAGCTCGGCGCCACGGCGGCGTTCGATTCCCTCGCGGCGCCGGGCGCGCTAGACGCGCTGCTCGATGTTTCCCTCCGTCGCTGAGTGCATCGACCGCATCCGCGCGCGCGACGCCACGCTGTGCGCGTTCGCCGCGACCCGCCTCGACGACGCCGCCAGAGACGCCGCCGAGCTCCTCGCCCAGCCGCCGCGCTCGAAGCTCCACGGCGTGCCGTTCTCGCTGAAAGACGAGTGGGAGACCGTCTGTCTGCCCACGAGCGGCGGCTCGTGGCGGCACCGAGACCGGCGCTCGCCCGAAGACGCGACGATTCTCAAGGTGCTGCGCGACTCGGGCGCCGTGCTGCTCGGCAAGACGAACATGAGCGACCTCGGCATCCCGCCCGAGACCACGAACCACGTCGCCGGCGCCACGAAGAACCCGCACAACCTCGAGCGCACCGCCGGCGGCAGCTCGGGCGGCTCGGCCGCGGCCGTCGCCGACGGCATGAGCGGCTTCGACTGGGGCGCCGACATCGGCGGCTCCATCCGCTACCCGGCTGCCCTGTGCGGCATCTACGGCCTGCGCCTCTCGTCGGAGGTCTGGCCGATCTCGCACTCGTTCCCCTGCCCGCCCGCGTCGATGATGTGGCTGCTGGCGCACGGGCCGCTCACCCGCTCGCTCGATCAGATGCGCGCCGTGCTCGACACCGTCGCGCCCGCCATCAAGAGACCGGCCTCCCGCCCGGCGTTCCGCGCTGCCGGCGTCGCGCTCCACGCCCCCGAGGGGAAGACGCCGTGGGGCGACTTCGCCGCCGAGGCCGGGCCGAAGCTCGAGGCCGCCGTCGGGCCGCGGCGCGAGCACCGGCTCCCCACCACGCGCAAGATGCAGTGGATCTACAACGCGCTGTGGGCCAGCCACTTCTGGGAGCTCACGCGGTGCGACCCGACCCTCTCGGTGTTCGACGGCATCGTGGCCTCGCTGCTCGCGCTCGCCTCCGGCGGCCGGCTCGACAAGCGCGTGCACCCGACGACCGCGGCGCTGCTGTTGCAGATCGCGCTCGGCGGCGTCACCGTGTTCCGCGACAAGGCGCGCGCGCTCGCGAACGCCATGGAGGTGAAGCGCGCGTTCGAAGACGTGTGGGCCGAAGGCACGATCGTCGCGATGCCCGTGACCTGCTACCCCGCTCCGCGCATCGGCACGACGGTGCGCAACATGCGCGTCATCGAGTGCACCGTGCCCGGCAACCTCGCCGACGCCGCCGCCCTCGCCGTGCCGTTCGGGAAGTTCGCCGACGGCATGCCGCGCGCGCTGCAGCTGATGGGCCCGCCCGGCTCCGAGGAGCACCTCGTCGAGCTGGCCTACAGGCTCAGCCAGTAGGCCTCGAGGAAGACCTCGGGCAGCAGATCGAGATCGCCCTCGGGCGCGCGCTGGTAGCCACGCGCCAGGTACAGCCGGGCGACGCCTTCGGCTCCACGCCGCACGTGCAGGCAGATCGCCCGGCCGCCGGCGGCCCGCGCGTAGCCCTCGGCGGTGTCCATCAGCTGGCCCGAGAGGTTCTTGCCCTTGTGCGCCGCGCTGACCGCGAGGTGGCGCAGATCGAACGCGCCCGGCAGCCACGCCTCCGAGCGGCTCGCGCCGGGAGGCCAGAGCGCGACGGTGCCCGCGATCTCGCCGTCTTCGTCCGCGACCCAGACCTTCGCGACGGCGCGCTTGCCTTTCACGTCGCGCAGGTCGGCCTTGCGCTGATCGCTCACCACGACCTCGGGCATCTTCACGGAGTACGCGTCGACGAACGCGCGCACGAGCAGCTCGCCGATCGCGGCGTCGTCGGCCTCCACGGCCTCACGGATCACCGGCAGAAGTCCGGCGGCGTTCTGCCCGGGAAGCAGGGCGGCAGCGGCTCTTCACCGCCGTCGATGGGGGAATAGGTGGGAGAAGTGGGCGCAGTGCGCGGCATGGGCACGGAATAGCACGCTCCCGGCGTCTCGCAGCGGTGCGTCGACGCGCAGGCGGTGCAGGCCCGGCCGTCGTAGCCGCACGCATCGTCGGTGTTCCCGCCCCGGCACACGTCGCCGTCGCAGCACCCCGGGCAGGTGAACGGGCTGCACCCCGCGACCGTGACGCCGCCGTCGGCGGCGCCCTTCGCAGCGAGGTACGGCGCAGGCTCCAGGCACGCGGCGGCCAGCAGCAGCACAGCGGCGAGCGCCTTCCTGCTATGGGCCGATCCGGTGACGCAGCTCCCCATCGATTCCCTCCTGCCGAAGCTGGTGCAAGAGCTGCGCTCGGCGCCGGCGGTGGTGCTCGAGGCGCCTCCCGGAGCGGGAAAGACGACGCGCGTCCCTCCGGCGCTGCTCGATGCCGGGCTCGCGGGCGCGAACGAGATCGTCGTCCTCCAGCCGCGGCGGCTCGCCACACGTGTGGCGGCGCTGCGCGTCGCCGAAGAGCGCGGAGAGCGGCTCGGCGAGACCGTCGGTTACCAGATCCGCTTCGAGGACGTCAGCGGCCCGAAGACGCGCATCCGCTTCCTCACCGAGGGTCTGCTCACGCGGCGGCTGGTGTCGGACCCGCAGCTGAAAGGTGTGGGCGTGGTGCTCCTCGACGAGTTCCACGAGCGCCACATCGCGAGCGACCTCGCGCTCGCGCTGCTCAAGCGCCTGCAGGCGACGTCACGGCCCGACCTCAAGCTCGCCGTCATGTCCGCGACGCTCGACGCCGAGCCGATCGCCCAATGGCTCGGCGGCGTGCCGCGCCTGCGCAGCGAGGGCCGCCGCTTCGAGCTCACCATCGAGCACCTGCCCGCCGACGACGACCGCCACCTCGATCAGCAGGTGCTCGGAGCGCTGAAGCGCCTCTTGCAGGCGCAGCTCGACGGTGACGTGCTCGTGTTCCTGCCCGGCGCCGCCGAGATCCGCCGCGCCGGCGAGGCCTGCGCCGACCTCGCCGCGCGCCACGACCTCGAGGTGCACTCGCTGTACGGCGAGCTGTCCTCCGCCGAGCAGGATCGCGCCATTCGCCCCGGCAAGAAGCGCAAGGTCATCTTGTCGACGAACGTCGCCGAGACGTCGGTGACGATCGAGGGCGTCGCGGCCGTGATCGACTCGGGCCTCGCGCGCGTCGCGGCCCACTCGCCGTGGTCGGGGCTGCCGACCCTGAAGCTGCAGAAGATCAGCAAGGCCTCGGCCACGCAGCGGGCGGGGCGCGCGGGCCGCACCCGCGCCGGCACGGTGCTGCGCCTCTACACGAAGGCCGACTTCGAGCAGCGGCCGGCGAACGACGCCCCCGAGATCCGCCGCGTCGATCTCGCCGAGGCCGCGCTCGCCCTGCACGGCAGCGGCGTGACGTCGCTGCGCGACTTCCCGTTCTTCGAGGCGCCGCCGGCCTCGTCGCTCGACGCCGCCGATGCCCTGCTGAGGCTGCTCGGCGCGGTCGGGAAGGACGGCGCGCTCACCGACGCCGGCCGCCGGCTGATGCGCTTCCCCGTGCACCCGCGGCAGGGGCGGCTGCTCATCGAAGCCGAGCGCCGCGGAGTCGCGCACGACGGCGCCGCCCTGGCCGCGCTGCTCGGCGAGCGCGAGATCCGCCAGGAGGTCCGCTCGCGCGGCAAGCGCTCACAGACGCTGTCGGGCCCGTCCGACCTGCTCGAGCTGCTCGACCGCTTCAAAGAGGGCCAGGCCGTCGGCGCGCGCGGCGCGGGCCTCGATCACGGCGCCTTCAACTCGGTCGAGCGCGTGCAGAGGCAGCTCGTGCGCCTGCTCGACACGAAGGCTCCGCCACCGAAAGACCCCGAGGAGGCCCTGATGCTCGCCGTGCTCGCGGGCTGGCCCGACCGCCTCGCGAAGCGGCGCCGCCCGAAGTCGCCCGAGATCGTCTTCGCCGCGGGCGGCTCGGCCACGCTCGACGAGACGAGCGTCGTGCACGACGCCGAGCTGATGGTCGCCGTCGACGCCGAGGAGCGCCGTGGCGGCGTCTTCGTGCGCCTCGCCTCGCAGGTCGAGCCCGAGTGGCTGCTCGAGGCCGTGCCCGACGCGCTGAGCGAGCTCGACGAGCTGCAGTGGAACGCCGACGCCGGGCGCGTCGAGCGCGTGACGCGCCTCGCGGTCGGCAACGTCGTGCTCGAAGAGACGCGCAAGCCCGCCGAGCCCTCCGAAGAGTCAGCGCGCGTGCTCGCCGCCGCCGCGCTCGCCGCCGGCCCCGAGAAGCTCGAAGACCCCGAGGCGCTGGCCGGCTTCAAGGCCCGCATCGAGCAGCTGCGCGCCGCGTACCCCGAGGCCGAGTTCCCCGCGATGGACGACGCCTACGTGCGCCGCGCGCTCGAGCGGCTGTGCGTGGGCCTGCGCACGTTCTCCGAGATCCGCGAGGCGGGGCTGCTCCAGGCGATGCAGGCGGAGCTGACTCCCGCGCAGGCGAAGCTGCTGGCCCGCGAGGTGCCCGAGCGCCTCACGCTCGCCGGCGGGCGCGGCGTGCGCGTGAACTACGAGGCCGGCAAGCCGCCGTGGATCGAGTCGCGCCTGCAGGACTTCTTCGGCTCCACGAAGGGCCCCACGGTGTGCGGCGGGCGCGTGCCCGTGGTGCTGCACCTGCTCGCTCCGAACCAGCGCGCCGTGCAGGTCAGCACCGACCTCGCCGGCTTCTGGGAGCGCCACTACCCCGCCATCCGCAAGGAGCTGATGCGGCAGTACCCCAAGCACGCCTGGCCGGAAGACCCGCTGACCGCGAAGCCCCCGCCGCCGAAGCCGCCGCGGCCCCGGTGAGTTGCGCGGCGCCGCAGACGATCTATTCTTCGCGTCGTCTCCGCTTCGTCGGCTGTGCACGGAGCCCGATCGATCGCGTCTCCCGATCAGGTCCCATGCGCGTTGACGAAGGAGGAGTGCGAAATGAAACACGTGTCGGCGGTGCGCGGCGGTGCGAAGTGGGGCCCGTCGCCTTCGGTGCTCGTCGTTGCGGTCTTCCTGGTGCTGGGCGCGTGGTACCTACCGTGGGCGCTGCGCCCGCTCGCGTGCCTGCTCATCGCGCTCGGCGCCGGAGCGATCTGCGTGCAGGGCGGCCGCGTCGAGCACGACGGCCGGTGGCTGAACTGCACGGCGTCGGGGTTCCTCGGCGTGCGCCGCTGGCGCGTCGAAGCGAAGCACGTCGTCGCGGTGCTGACCACGGAGCACGACGTGCTCGCGCGCACGGCAGACGGCGAGGAGCACGTGCTCGCGCGAGATCTGCCGTACGCCGACGCCGTGGCCGTGGCGCAGCACGTCGAGAGCGCGCTCCGCTGCTGACTGCAGACCCCGGCCCTGCGGCAAAGCCGGGGTCGCCTCACCCCACCCTGCCCTGACGGCAGGCGGGCTTGGGCGTGCCCACCGCTTGCTGAAGCGGTAGCCCATGAAGATCACCGCCACCGCCGTCACCAACACGGGCCGCCGCACCAACAACGAAGACAGCTACCTCGTCGCCGACGAGCTGCGCCTGTACGCCGTCGCCGACGGCATGGGCGGCTACGCCGGCGGCGAGATCGCGAGCCGCCTCACCGTCGAGCACCTCGAGGCGTTCGTCGCGCGCAACCGCCGCGACGCCGCCGGCACCTGGCCGTGCAAGGAGGACAAGCGCCTCAGCTTCGCCGAGAACCTGCTGCGCGCCGCCGTCACGCAGGCGCACCAGGCCATCGCCGCGCAGCGCCACGGGGAGCTCGAGTACATGGGCTCGACCGTCGTCGCGGTGCTCGTCGAGGGCAAGAAGGCCGCGCTCGCGCACGTCGGCGACAGCCGCATCTACCGCCTGCGCGGGGGCGCGCTCGCGCTACTCACGCGCGATCACTCGCTGTGGGCCGAGCTGGAGGCTGCCGGCCTGAAGCCCGGCGAGCGCGCCGGCTTCCCGCACAAGAACGTCGTCACGCGCGCCCTCGGCATCGACACCGCGCACCGGCCCGACCTCGTCACCGTCGACCTCGAGCCGGGCGACCGCTTCCTGCTCTGCTCCGACGGGCTGCACGACCCGCTCGACGAGGCCGCGCTGCGCCGGCTCATGAGCGGCGACTGCGAGGGCCTCGTGAAGGCGGCCTACGACGCGGGCTCGTCCGACAACATCACCGCGGTGCTGCTCACGGTCACGGGTTGAGGGGGTCGTGGATCACGGGTCGTCTCCGGCTTCGACGTCTGCGTCGCCGCGCAGGCCGTGCCGCTCGAGCAGCGTGCGCAGGTGCTTGCGATCGATCTGCGCGAACCGCGCCGCGGCGCTCACGTTGCCGCCGTGGCGCGCGAGCACGTCTTCGAGGTACCGCCGCTCGAACTGGGCGATCACCGCGTCCTTCGCCTCCTTGAACGGCAGGTCGCTGCGCACCGCGCCCGCGTCGTCGCCCGGGACCTGCGCGACCGAGATCTTCAGCTCCCGGAACGTGCGCGCGCCCGGCGACAGCGTCAGCGCGCGGTCGATCACGTTGCGCAGCTCGCGCACGTTGCCCGGCCAGCCGTGGGCGCGCAGGCGATCGAACCCCTCGCCGTCGATCGGGCCCGGCGCATCGAGGCCGCGGCGCGCGAGCAGCGTCGCCACGATCAGCGGCAGGTCTTCGCGGCGCGCGCGCAGCGGCGGCAGCTCGACGGCGAGCACCGAGAGCCGGTAGTAGAGATCGGGGCGGAACGTGCCGGCCGCGACGGCTCCTTCCAGCGACGTGCGCGACGCCGCCACCACGCGCACGTCGACCGCCTTGTCGTCGTCGCTGCCGACGGGCTTCACGCGCCGCTCTTCCAGCACGCGCAAGAGCCGCGCCTGCACCGCCGGCGGCACCCCGCCGAGCTCGTCGAGGAACAGCGTACCGCCGTGCGCCCGCGTGAACGCGCCCGCCCGCGCGCGCTCGGCGCCGGTGAACGCCCCCTTCACGTGCCCGAACAGCTCGCTCTCGAGCAGGCTCTCGGGCAGCGCGCCGCAGTCGACCGCCACGAACGGCCCGGCGCGCCGGGGCGAGGCGTCGTGCAGCGCGCGCGCCACGAGCTCCTTGCCGGTGCCGGTCTCGCCCTGCACGAGCACGGTGGCGTCGCTGGGCGCCGCGAGCTCGAGCACCGCGAACACCTCGCGCATGGCGAGGCTCTCGCCGACGAGCTCGCCGAAGCGCCGCGCCTGGCTGGGGCTCACCTCGAGCGGCTGCGCCTGCGCCTGAACGCGCAAGACCGAGCCGCCCACCTTCAGCGTCGCCCCGGGCTCGACCTCGGCGACCGAGAGGCGCGACCCCTCGAGGAAGGTGCCGTTCGTGCTGTCGAGATCGCGCACCTCGAACCGCTGCCCCTTCGGAGCCACCTCGAGGTGCTTCCCCGACACGCGGTCGTCGGTGAGCTTGAGCTCGCAGCCGCTGTCGGTGCCCACGCGCTTCTTGCCGTCGAGCGTCACGGCCCGGCCCATGTCGGGGCCCTCGAGCACCACGAGCTGGCAGCGCACGGGAGCTCCGGCAGGCTCGTCACTGCGCGTCGAGAGTCTCGTGTGGGCCATCGACCCGCTATCCTACCCTTGGGATGCCCGGCACCCTCGGCCCTTACGAGCTCATCGCGCGCCTCGGGGCCGGCGGCATGGCCGAGGTGTGGAAGGCGCGCGCGTTCGGCGCGAGCGGCTTCGAGAAGCTCGTCGTGCTGAAGGTCCTCCTGCCCGAGCTGCGCGGCGAGGCCCAGTACGAGCGCATGTTCATCGAAGAAGCGAAGCTCCACGCGCGCCTGGTGCACCAGAACCTCGTGCAGGTGCACGAGCTGTCGAGCGCCGGCGGGCAGTACTTCGTGCGGCTCGATCTCGTCGACGGCGCCGACCTGTCGCGGCTCGGGCCGCTCATGCCCGAGGCGCTCGCGCTCTACGTCGCCGAGGCTGTGGCCCTCGCGCTCGACTACGTGCACCGCGCCGCCGACGACGCCGGCCGGCCGCTGGGGCTCGTACACCGCGACGTGAGCCCGTCGAACGTGCTGCTCAGCCGCGAGGGCGAGGTGAAGCTCACCGATCTCGGCATCGCGAAGGCGACGGCGCTCAAAGACACGACGCGCGCCGGCGTGCGCAAGGGCAAGTACGCGTACATGAGCCCCGAGCAGGTGAGCGGCCTGCCGCTCAGCGCCGCGAGCGATCAGTTCGGCCTCGCCGTCATGCTCGCCGAGCTGCTCACCGGCTTCCGGCCGTTCGACGGCGCGACTCCGCTCGAGACGATGGACCGCGTCCGCGAGGCGTCGCCGCCGCCGCTCGACGGCGTCGCGTTGGACGTGAAGGCGGTGCTGCTGAAGTGCCTCGCGAAGGAGGCCGCCGCGCGCTTCCCCGACGCCGAGGCGGTGCGGCTCGCCATCGCCGACTGCCGCCGCTCGCGCCCCCAGGTCGCCGCGCCCGACCTCGCGAAATGGGTGAACGCGAAGCTTGTGGGAGACAGCCCGCGGCAGTAGGCCCCCGGCCATGAACCTCATCAAGAGCGCAGTGGCAGCGTTGGCGGTGGTGCTGGTCCCCTCAATCGCTTCGGCGGCGACGTGGGTCATCGACCCCGCGCACGCGCAGGCGAAGTTCACCGTGAAGCACATGATGGTGATGGACGTGACGGGCACCCTCGGCAAGGTGACGGGCACGATCGAGATGGACGAGAAGGACCCGACGAAGTCGACCCTCGAGGTCAGCATCGACGTCGACCCGAACACGCAGGAAGCGAAGCGCGACACGCACCTCAAGGGGCCCGACTTCTTCGACGTCGAGAAGTTCCCGAAGGCGACCTTCAAGTCGAAGAAGATCGCGAAGGCCGGCAAGGACAAGTTCAAGGTCACCGGCGACCTGACGCTGCGCGACGTCACGAAGGAGACCACCTTCGACGTCTCGCTGACGCCGCAGTTCGAGCACCCGTTCACGAAGGCGCCGGTTCGCGCCGTCACCGCGACGGGCAAGATCAACCGCCTCGACTACGGCCTCAAGTGGCAGGTGCCGATGGCGAACAACGCGCTGTTCGTCGGCAACGACGTGAAGATCGAGCTGTCCGCCGAGATCGGCCCGAAGCCGGCCGAGCAGGCCGAGGCCGCGAAGGAAGAGGCGAAGCCCGCGCCCGACGCCGGCAAGCCGGCCCCGAAGAAGTAAGCAGTCGAAGTCGCGCTCCCTCTCCCCTCGTAGGGGAGAGGGCCGGGGTGAGGGGCGGCTACGCCGGCTTCGTCTTGAGCTTGTTGTCGCTTCCGCCCTGCCGGTGCTCGCGATGGGCAGCCCGCTCGTCGAGCCAGATGGTCAGCGGCGCAGCGACGTACACCGACGAGTACGTGCCGACGACGATGCCGACGAGCATCGCGGCCGCGAAGTCGAAGATCTCGCCGACGCCGAAGATCAAGAGGCCCACGAGCGACAGCGCCGTCACTCCGGACGTGAGAATGGTGCGCGACAGCGTGTCGTTCACGGCGATGTTGATGATCTCGGGCAGCGGCTTGCCCTTGAACCGCGCCATCTCTTCGCGGATGCGGTCGTAGATCACGATCGTGTCGTTGATCGAGTAGCCCAGCACCGTCAGCAGCACGGCGATCGACGTCAGGTTGAACTCGCGGCGCGTCACCAGGAAGTAGCCGGCGGCCATGATGAGGTCGTGCATCATCGCCATCAGGGCGCCCGGGCCGAACTTGAACTCGAAGCGGAACGCCACGTAGATGAGGATGAAGAGCGACGCCCAGAGCAGCGCCATGATGCCCTTGTTGCGGAGCTGCTTGCCGACCTGCGGGCCGACGTAGTCGACGCGGCGCACCTCGAACTCCTTGCCGGGCAGCTGCTCGCGCAGCACCGCCGAGATCTTGAGCTCCATGCCGGCGAACTGCACCTGGTAGTCGACGCCGCCGCCCTGCGCCTCGCCGACGCGCACGACGTCTTTCACGCCGACGCCCACCTTCTCGATCGCCTCCTTCGCCGCTTTCGTGCCGTCCTTGTCGTCTTCCGTCGCGGGCAGCGGCGCCACCATGCGGAAGTTGAGCAGGCCGTTGTCGAGATCCGGCTTCTGCACGAACTTCGTCTCGCCGAGGGCCTTCACCGCCGCGACTGCCTTCTCGGCCGCGTCGGGCGTCAGCTGCGTCGTGCCGCCCATGCGCAAGAGAAACGACGAGTCGGCGTCCGAGCCGATGCGCTGCACCTGCAGGTCGTGCAGGTTGCCCTTCTTGCCCGCCTCGCGGAGCTGGTCGGGCTGGAGCTCCTCCTTGAACTTCACCTCGACCAGCGTGCCGCCGGCGAAGTCGACGCCGAGGTTGAACCCGAAGATCGCGATGCCGACGATGATGCCGAGGTTCAAAAGCGACGAGATCAGCAGCGCGATGCGGCGCTTGCCGATGAAGTCGATGTTCGTCTTGCCCTTGATGATGTGCATGGCGTCCCCTTAGACCGACACCGTCTGAGCGTTGCGGCCGTGGACCAGCCACGTCGTGATGAGCCGCGTCACGACGATCGACGTGAACAGCGACGCGACGATGCCGATGACCAGCGACGTCGCGAAGCCGCGCACCGGCCCCGTGCCGGTGAAGAACAGCACGCCGCCCGCGATGAACGTCGTCACGTGCGCGTCGAAGATCGTCCAGAACGCGCGGTCGTAGCCTTGATCGACCGCCGTCTTCGCCGACTTGCCCGCCGCGAGCTCTTCTCGCACGCGCTCGTTGATCAGCACGTTCGCGTCGACCGCGATGCCGAGCGTGAGCACGAAGCCCGCGATGCCCGGCAGCGTCAGCGTCGCCGAGAACAGCGACAGCCCCGCCAGGATCAGCGCCGCGTTCAGGATCAGCGCGACGTCGGCCACCAGCCCCGACACCTTGTAGTAGAGCCCCATGAACAGCACGACGAGCCCCAGGCCCACGAGCGCCGCCAGCGCCCCCCGGCGGATCAGGTCGTCACCGAGCGACGCCTCGACGCGGCGCACCTCGCCGACCGTCACCGGCGCCGGGAGCGCGCCCGCCTTCAGCACGAGCGCGAGCGTCAGCGCCTCCTCCATGCGCTGATCGCGGTTCTTGCCCACCGAGCGGCCCAGCGTGATGCGGCAGTTCCCGTTCGGGATCTTCTCGATGATGTTCGGAGCCGAGTGCACCAGGTCGTCGAGCACGATCGCCATGCGGTGCCCCACGTTCTTCTCGGTCAGGTCGCCGAACTCGCGCGCGCCCTGCGCGTCGAACGTCACGTTCACCTCGGGGTCGTCGCTCTGCTGGTTGCGGCTCGCGTACGCGTCGACGAGGCTCTCGCCGGTCAGCGGCACCGTGCGCTCGACGAGGTACGTGCGGTAGCTCTTGCACTTCTCTTTCTTGCCCTCCTGCTCGACGCACTCGAGCAGCACCTGCTTGCCCTCGGGCTCCTTGCCCTTCACGTACGCGAGCAGCGCCTCGCGGTCGGGGCCCTCGAGCACCGGGAAGCCGGCGTAGCTGCCGAGCGTGATGTTCGACTCGGGCGCCGGCGGGTTCGCCTTGTAGTGGTCGGTGATGAACGTCGAGGTGTCGTCGACCATGCGGAACTCGAGCTGCGCGGTCGTGCCGATGAGCTCCTTCGCCTGCTCCGGGTCCTGCGCGCCGGGCAGCGAGATCTGAATCGAGTCGCTGCCGAGCTTGCGCACGTCGACCTCGCTCACGCCCCACTTGTCGATGCGCTTGCGGATGACCAGCATCGCCTGCTCCACGGCCTCCTGCTTGAAGTTCGAGATCTGCGTGTCGACGAGCTGCAGCGTCAGCGACGCGCCGTCGCGCTTCACCTTGGTGAAGTCTTCGAACGTCGCGAGCACGTCTTTCTCGATCGCGTCCATCGTGCCCGGGTCTTTCGCGACCAGCGTCACCTCGCGCAGCTCGGGGTTCGTGCTCAAGCTCACCTCGCCGAGCTTCTTGTCCTTCACGTAGTTCGCGATCTGCGCCCCGCGGCGCTCCGAGCGCTTGTTCAGCGCCGTGTCGGTGTCGACGCGCATCACCAGGTGAATGCCGCCCTGCAGGTCGAGGCCCAACGAGAGCCGGAACTTCGCCGGAGGCGCCCAGCCCGGCAGAATCGCCTCGAGCTTCTTCACGTTGTTGCGGTCGGCGCGGTCGAGCTTGAAGAACGAGTAGTACGTCGGCACCAGGAACCACGCGCACCCGAGCGCCACGGCCAGCACGATGAACAGGCGCGTAAACCAGTTGCGATCCATCACTTCTCCTCTTTCTCTTTGGCGGGCTCTTCTGCCTTCGCCGGCGCCGGGTCTTCGGCCAGCTTGCCCTGGATGCTCGACTTCAAGACGCGGAGCTTCAGCGACGTCGCCACCTCGAGGGTGACGATCTTGTCCTGCACCGCCACGACCTTGCCGAGCACTCCAGCCTGCGTCACGACCTCGTCGCCCTTCTTCAGCGCCGACATCAACGCCTGCTGATCGCGCAGCTGCTTCTGCTGCGGCCTCAAGATCAGGAGGTAGACCATCACGCCGAAGAACGCGAGGCCGGGGATGAGGAACTGGCCTCCTCCGCCCTGATTCGCTTGGGCCAACAGAAGAAAATGAGTCATGGGGAATGGGCCGCTTACCAGCCACTTCGTGCCACGGCAAGCCGACGGAAACCTGTGATAGGTGCCCTGGCCCAAATGAAAAAGACGCTCGTTTTGCTGCTCGCCGTCGTGGGTTGCCAGGCCAACACCGTCGGCAACAGCTGCACCGTCGACCGGGACTGTGACCGCGGCCAGACCTGCATGCTCGATGGCTTCCCCGGGGGCTTCTGCAGCAAGGGCTGCGTTCAGGAGGGCGCCACCACCGACTGCCCCGCCGGCACGATCTGCACCCGCACGTCGGGCCCGAACCCGGCCATCTTCTGCGGCAACTCCTGCACCGAAGACGCCCAGTGCCGCGGCGGCGCCTACCTGTGCCGGGCGATCACGAACTCCGCCGAAAAGGCGTGCGCGCCGTAGGTTCACCGCTGGTCGGGCGCGCCCGCGAGCTCGACGAGCTCGGCGCCGCGCTCGAAGGCGCACGATCGGGCTCCGCGCGCCTCGTGCTGCTCCGCGGCGAGCCCGGCATCGGCAAGACGCGCCTGTGCGACGCGCTGTCCGACCGCGCCCGCGCCTCTGGCTTCACCGTCGCCTGGGGCCGCTGCTGGGAGACGCCGGGCGCTCCCGCGTACTGGCCCTGGCGCCAGCTGTGCGACGAGCTGAAGCTCGGGCCCGGCGAGCTGGCCGGCCTGCTGCGCGGCGCCGAGGGCAGCGCCGAGGCGAACCGCGCCCGGCTGTACGAGCAGCTCGCCGCGTCGCTGCGCGAGCGGGCGGCGGCCGGCCCGCTGCTCCTCGTCTTCGAAGACCTGCACGCCGCCGACCTCCCCTCGGCGCAGCTGCTCGCGTTCGCCGTCCGCACGCTGAGGCGGTCCCCCGTCATGTGGCTCCTCACCGCCCGCGAGAGAGACCCGCGCCTCTCCGACGAGCTCGAGGGGGTGCTCGCGAAGCTGGCGCGCGAGGGGCACCGCCTGCAGCCGTCGCGCCTTGGCCGCGACGCCGTCGCCGAGCTCGCGCGCGCGCTGCTCGATCGCGCGCTGCCCGACGCCACGCTCGACGCGCTGCTGAAGACGACCGAGGGCACCCCGCTCTACGTCGACGGCACGCTGCGGCTGCTCTGCGGGGAAGGCAAGGAGCTGCCGGTTCCCCTTCCCGAGAGCGCCCACGACGTGCTGCGCGACCGCCTCGATCTCGTGCCCGCGGCGTGCCGCTCGGCGCTCGAGCTCGCCGCCGTCGCCGGCCACACGTTCACCCGCTCGCTCGGCGGCGGCGACGAAGCCCTCGCGCCCGCGATCAAGGCGGGGCTCGTGCAGGAGCTCTCGTTCGACACGCTCGGCTTCACGCACGCGCTGCTGCGCGAGGCGCTCTACCAGGGCCTCGCCCCGCGGCGCCGCGCCGAGCTCCACCACGCCGTGCTCGAGGCGCTCCGCCGCACCAGCGCGAGCGACGAGGAGCTCGCCCATCACGCGCTCGCCGCCCTGCCGCTCGGGAGCCCGGCCGAGGCCGTCGCCCTCGCGGTGAAGGCCGCGCGGCACGCCGAGAGCCTGCTCGCGTTCGAGCGCGCCGCCGAGCTGTACGAGCGCGCGCTCGCCGCCGAGGCCGAGCCCGGCCGCCGCGCCGATCTGCTCGTCGCGCTCGCGCACTGCCGCATCGGAGCCGGGGGTCACCCGGCCGGCATCGCCGCCGCGGAAGCTGCCGCCGAGACCGCCCGGCAGCTCCGCGACCCCCAGCGGCTCGCCGCCGCCGCGCTCGCCTCGGGTTCGGTCTTCCGCCTCGGCCACGTCGACGCGTCGCTCATCGCGCTGCTCGAAGAAGCGCTCGCGGCCCTCGGCGATGCCTGGCCGCGGCTGTCGGTGCGAATCAAGGCGCGGCTCGCGAGCGCGCTGCAGCCGGCGGACGATGCGCGCGGCCCCATCGCCCTCGCCCACGAGGCGATCGCCCAGGCGCGCGGCCTCGGCGACGCGCCGACCCTGATGTCGACGCTGCACTTCGGCCTGTCCGCGCTGGCCGACCTGAGCGACGCGAACGAGCGCGAGCCCTATCTGCGGGAGCTGGCGGCGCTCGCCGCCGACCACCGCGACACCGTGCTCGAGCACCGCACCCAGGCGCGCCTCGCGATGTGCCTCTACGAGCTCGGCGACGTGCGGGGCGCGGCCGGGGCGGTCGCCCGCCTCGAGCGGCTCGCGGCAGGCCTGGGGCCGAGCTTTCGCCTGACGCCGCTGTTGTTCCATTCGATGCGAGCGGTGCTCGATGGCCGCTTCGACGAGGCCGACCGGCTCGGCGGCGACATCGCCCGGCTCACGGAAGACCTCGACACGCCCGAGCACCTCTCCACGCTCGGCATGCAGGCCCTCTCGCGCAACCTGCTCCAGTGCCGAAACGCCGAGCTCGCGCCGCTCATCGAGCCCGCCGTCGCGGCGATGGCGGGAACTCCGATGCAGGCGCAGGGCGCCGACTGCCTGTGCGGCGCGTACCTCTGGCTCCGCGCCGGCGACCCCGCGCGGGCGCGCGCGTACCTCGACCGCGTCAGCCCCCGCTCCCTCACGTATCCCGATCGCGGCTCGCTGTTCTGGGCGGGCACCGTCGCGGGCCTGCTCGGCGACGTGCCGGCCGCGAAGCTCCTCGAGCCGGCCCTGCGCGCCTGCCGCCAGCCGTTCGCGAGCGGCGGCCTCATCGGCATGTCCCTCGACGGCCCGATGTCGTGGCCGCTCGCGCTCACCGTCGCCGCGCTCGGCAAGAAGACCGAGGCGCTCGAGCTGCTCGATCGCGCGCGCGCCCAGTGCCTCGCCATCGGAGCCCGCCCGCTCGCCCTGCGCATCCTGGCCGATCGCGACACCGTCGCCGGCACGCGAGAGCACGCCGCCGAGCTCGCGCGCGAGGCCGCCGCGCTGAAGATGCCCGGGCTGGTCACCGCGCCACCTCCGCCGCCGGCCGCCCGGGCCGCGCTCAGCCTCGCCCGCGAGGGGGAAGGCTGGCTGCTCTCGCACGGCGCCACGCAGCTCCGGCTGAAAGACAGCCGCGGCCTGCAGATGCTCGCCGCGCTGATCGCGCAGCCGGGCCGCGAGATCCACGTGCTGGAGCTGAGCGGCTCGGACGCCTCGCTCGACAGCGACGCCGGCGAACAGCTCGACGCCGCGGCGAAGGCCGACTACCGCGACCGCCTGGAGTCGCTGAGAGAGGAGCTCGAAGAGGCGCGCGCGTTCAACGACTCCGGCCGCGCGGCGCGCCTCCAGGAAGAGCTCGACTTCATCGCCGGCGAGCTCGCCGCCGGCGTCGGTCTCGGCGGCCGCTCGCGCAAGGCCGGCTCCAACGCCGAGCGGGCGCGCGTCAACGTGCAGCGGCGGCTGAAAGACGCGCTGACCCGCATCGGGGAACAATCGCCCGACCTGGGCCGCGCGCTCACCCGCGCCGTCCGCACGGGCACGTTCTGCGCGTTCGAGGGCCTGTAGTTCCGGGCCCTTGGCGACGGAACGATGTTCCACGCGGAGTCACGCCCAGGGGGCATGAACCCTGTCGATCTCGCCATGATGGCCGTCGTAGCGACGATGCTCGCCCTGATCGTCGTCGAGTTCGTGAAGCCCGCGCGCCGGTTCACGAAGGTGAAGGGCTGGCGCCTCAAAGGCACCGCCTTCATCGCGCTGATGATCGGAGTCGGCGGCGTGCTGCCGGTCTTCGTCGGCACGATGCTGCCCGACGTGAAGCTGCTGCCCGGCGACCGGCTCGGCCTTGCGGGCGGCGCGGCCGTCGGCATCCTCGTCAGCGAGCTCTTCGTGTACTGGCTCCACCGGCTGCACCACCGCGTCGACTTCCTGTGGCGCTGGGTTCACCAGCTTCACCACTCGGCCGAGCGCATGGACGTGTTCGGCGCGGGCTACTTTCACCCGTTCGAGATGATCGAGAGCGGCATCTTCGGCGTGCTCGTCGCGAACCTGCTCCTGGGCCTCTCGCCCGAGGCGGCGGGCCTCGTCGGCGCGTGGCAGGCCTTCAACGGCTTCTGGCAGCACGGCAACATCAAGACGCCGCGCTGGCTCGGCTACCTGATTCAGCGGCCGGAGCAGCACGGCGTGCACCACGAGCGCGGCGTGCACGCGTTCAACTACGCGAACCTGCCGCTGTGGGACCTCGTGTTCGGCACGTTCAAGAACCCCGCGCAGTGGGACGCGCTCGGCGGCTTCTACGAGGGCTCGTCGAAGAAGCTCGGCGCGATGCTGATCGGCCGCGACGTCTCGGAGGCGCAGCCCGCGCGCACCCGAGCCGCGGAGGCCGGCGCTCAGGCTCCCGCTGTCGCGCCCTTGAACGCCTGAAGGAACGCGCCGTACTCGTCGCGCTCGATGGCGGCGCGCGCCTCGGCCATCAGCCCGAGGAAGTAGTGCAGGTTGTGCAGCGTGTTGAGCCGCATCGCCAAGAGCTCCTGCGCCACGAAGAGGTGGCGCAGGTACGCGCGCGAGAAGGTGCGGCACGTGTAGCACGCGCACTTCGGGTCCAGCGGCCGCTCGTCCTCCACGTACTTCGCGTTCTTGATCTGCACCTTGCCTTCCGACGTGAAGAGCAGCCCGTGCCGTGCCGTGCGCGTCGGCAGCACGCAGTCGAACATGTCGACGCCCGCGCCCACGCAGGTCACGAGGTCGATGGGCGTGCCCACGCCCATCAGGTACCGCGGCTTCGAGGCCGGCAGCAGCGGCGCCGAGAACGCCACGCTCGCGTACATCGCCTCCGGCGTCTCGCCGACCGCGTAGCCGCCGAGCGCGAAGCCGGGCAGCTCGTGCGCGCAGATCTCCTCCGCGTGGCGGCGCCGCAGATCTTCGTGCACGCCGCCCTGCACGATGCCGAACAGCGCCGAGGGGCCGTCGGCGCGCCACGCCTTCACGCAGCGCCCCAGCCACCGCGTGGTGCGCGCGAGCGAGTCTTCCAGGTACGTGCGCTCGGAGCCCGACGGCGGGCACTCGTCGAACGCCATGATCACGTCGGCGCCCAGGGTCTGCTGAATCTCGATCGACCGCTCGGGCGACAGCAGGTGCTTCGACCCGTCGAGGTGCGACTGGAACGCGACGCCCTCCTCCGTGATCTTCCGCGCCGTCGCCAGCGAGTACACCTGGAACCCGCCCGAGTCGGTCAGCATCGCCCGGTCCCACGCGATGAACTTGTGCAGCCCGCCGAGCTTGCCGACCCGCTTCTCACCCGGCCGCAGCATCAGGTGGTACGTGTTCCCGAGGATGATCTGCGCCCCCAGCGTGCGCAGGTCATCGGGCGCGATCGCCTTCACGCTGCCTTGAGTACCCACCGGCATGAACACCGGCGTCTCGATCGTGCCGTGCGGCGTGTGCAGCCGCCCCCGGCGCGCGCCGGTCTGTCGGTCGACGTGGAGCAGCTCGAACGAGAACGGGTTCGTCAATGCGCCGCGCAGCTTAAGCGCTCTTCACCCTCGGTGATCTCCAGGAACTGATCGACCGCGACGTTCGTGAAGACCTGCACCTTCGACGGGTTCGTCGGCCACCGCACCTCGAGCCTGTCGATGCGCGTGAGCTCCCCCAGCCCGAAGTGCGCGTAGGCCGGGTCGCCCGCGCCGAACGTGCCCTTGCCGCCGCTGATCTCGCGCGTCTGGGTCACGCAGCCCGCCGTCACCGACACCTTCGCTCCGATGCCGAGCCGGTTCGCGCTCACGCCCTTCAGCGTGACGTACAGCCAGTGCTTGCGCTGGCCCACCTCGTTGCGAAACAGGTGAATCTGCTCCACCCCGCCGGGAGCGGCCTGCGAGCCGGTGTTCACCGACCCCATCAGCAGATCGAGGTCGCCGTCGCGGTCGTAGTCGTCGATCGAGATGCCGTTCGAGTTGACGAGCAGCGGCCGCACCCCGCTCTGCTCCGTCACGTTCACGAACCGGTGATCCGCCTGCTGCTGGTAGATCCACGCGTGGCTGCCCGGGTACGCGCTGTTCTCGATCACCAGGTCGAGCAGCCCGTCGTTGTCGAGGTCCGCCCACGACGCGCCGTGGTCGCCCTCGTTGCCGAAGTCGCCGTTGGGCCCGCTGCCGTTCAGGTCGCGGTCGATGCCCGTCTCGCTCAGCGCCGGCCGCTCGAACACCCAGCCGCCCCCGCGGCCGCTGTTCTTCAAGATGCGCGAGCGATCGGCGGTGCTGCGCGGGTAGTCGCCGTGCGCGGTCTCGGCCTGGAACACGTCGACGTCGCCGTCGTTGTCGTAGTCGGCGCAGGAGCTCGAGAACGTGTTGCCGCCGTGGCGGAACGGCTGCTCCGCGGGGTTCGGCACGTCGTCCATGTGGAACTTCAGCTGCTGCGCGGCGTTCGTGAACGTGCCGTCGCCGCCGTTCAGCCACAGATCGTCCCAGCTCAGCGCGTACGAGGCGACGAGCACGTCGCTCCAGCCGTCATCGTTCACGTCGCAGGCGGTGACGCCGTACACCGGCTTCACGTACAGGCCGCTGGGGTCGCCGAGCGCGGCGCTCATCTTCATGTTCGCCTGCTCGTTGACCAGCGTGAAGCGCCCGGCGCCGTCGCCGCGGTACAGGTTCGACGCGTACGAGCTGTAGTACGGGTACGAGATCATGAAGTTGCCGACGTACAGATCGAGCTTCCCGTCCTTGTCGTAGTCGACGAACGCGGCCGCCGCGGTCGTGAGCGGCCACGGCTGGTTCAGCCCGCTCGCCGCCGCGAGCACGAACTTCCCCGCGCCGTCGTTCAGGTACAGCTCGTTCGAGTCGGCGTTGAACTTCGCGCCCGACGGCTCCTGCGAGTAGCTGCCGCTGAACAGGTCGAGGTCGCCGTCGTTGTCGACGTCGCCGAAGACCGCCATCATCGCCGTCTGCCCTGCGTCGGTGCCTTCGCGGTTCGCCGTGATGCCGGAAGCCTCGGTCACCTCGTCGAAGCGCGTGCCGGCGCGGTTCAGGTAGAGGTGCTGCAGCCCGCGCCGCACGCCCGACTCGACGCCGATGAAGTCGGGGTACCGGTCGCCGTCGACGTCGCCCCACGCCACGCGCCGCCCGTACCTGCCGGTGAGGCCGACGTCTGCCGAGACGTCGGTGAAGAACTGCTCCATCGGCGCGACCGAGGGTGCGCCGCAGACCGGCTGCCCCGCGGGGGCGTGGCAGGCGGCGGGCGGCTCGGGCACGAGCTTCGAGGGGTCGAAGGGCGGGCGAACCCGCTCCCTCTGCGGCGCCAGCGCGACGGGAGCGACCGCCGGCGACTCGAACGCGGGCGCGACCTCGGCGCAGCCGGCGAGCACGAGCAGAGCGAGGGACCGGGGCATGCCCCACGGAGTCCGCGAGCATCCAATTGTCGCACACTGCCAACCGCCAGCTGCCGACTGCCGACTCACCCCACGAACATCGCGTCGCCGTAGCTGAAGAACCGGTACCGCTGCGCCACCGCCTCCCGATAGGCCGCCAGCGTCTTCTCGGTTCCCAGGAAAGCAGAGACCAGCATCAGCAGCGTCGAGCGCGGCAGGTGGAAGTTCGTGAGCAGCCCGTCGACCACCTTGAACTCGAACCCCGGCTTGATGAACAGGCGCGTGTCGAGCTCGCCGCACTTGATGCCCGCGGCGGCGAACGTCTCGAGCGTGCGCACCACCGTCGTGCCGACCGCGATGACGCGATCTGCCGCTTCGATGGCGTCGTGGGTCTCGATCGGCAGCACGCACCGCTCCGAGTGCATCTTGTGGCCGTCGATGTCACCGTCGCGCACCGGCAAGAACGTGCCCGGCCCGACGTCGAGCGTCACCCGCGCCGTCTTCACGCCCTTCGCCGCGAGGGCGTCGAGCACCGCCTTCGTGAAGTGCAGCCCCGCCGTCGGGGCCGCCACCGAGCCCGGCACCCGCGCGAACACCGTCTGGTACCGCTCTGCGTCGGCCGCCTCCGGAGCGCGCGTGATGTACGGCGGCAGCGGCAGCTCTCCCGCGATCGTCGGGTCGCCGTCGAACTGCACCAGGTACTCGCCGCCGCCGCGCACCTCGGCGACGCCCGCCTTCAGCCCCTTCGGCAGCTCGATGATCGCGCCGAGCTTCAGCGCCTTCGCCGCCTGGCCGAGGCACACCCACGCCGCACCCTCGGGGCGCACCAGCAAGAGCTCCACCTTGCCGCCCGTGCCTTCTTTCGTGCCGTGGAGCCGCGCCCGGATGACGCGCGTGTCGTTGACCACCAGCAGGTCGCCCGGCCCGAGCAGGTCGACGAGCTCGGCGAACCGCCGGTGCGTCACCGCGCCGCTCTGCCGGTCGACGTGGAGCAGCCGCGACGCATCACGCTGCTCCAGCGGGCGCTGGGCGATCAGCTCCTCGGGGAGCTCGTAGTCGAAGTCTTCGATGCGCAAGCGCCGCGATCAATACAGCGTCTGCAGCTCGGTCCCTACGTAGTAGTGCGCGAGGATCTGGCGAAACGAGAGGCCCTGGTCGGCGAGCACCTTCGCGCCCCACTGGCACAGGCCCGCGCCGTGGCCGAAGCCGTGCCCCGTGATGTGGTGACCGCTCACCTCGAACCAGAGGCTCTTCAGCCGCATGTAGCCGATGCGCTCGCGCAGCAGCACCGCGTCGATCGGCCGCCCGTCGAGCAGCACGCGCGTGGCGCGCCCGGTGGGGCTGCGCGAGACCACCTGCAGCTTCTGATCGAGCTCGAGCCGCCACTCGGCCTGCGGCAGCTTCGCGCACGGGCACGAGACCGGCTTCAGGTACGGCAGCTCGCGGCCCAGCGCCTCGGCCCCGCTCTCGGTCTTCCCGCCGCACGACGCGTGGAAGTACGCCTCCACCGGCTGCAGCTGGTACGTGAGCACGACCCCGCGCGTCGCCTCGACCGCCTCGCGCGTTCGAGGGTCCTCGCTCGCGAGCCCTCCGTACACCTGGCTGATGACGCTCGAGCCGAGGTGAAACGGCTGCCCGTACTGCTCGAGCTTCTTGTGCAGCGCGTAGGTGCGCGCCGCGACCGCCTGCGCCTTCAGCGCCTCGAGCGGAAACGACTTCGGCATCTCGCTGCCGAGCACCCCCGCGAGGTAGTCCTCGAGGCCCAGCACGTTGACGAGCTGCACCCCGTCTCTGCCGAGCAGCGCGACCACGTCTCCGCGCACCCGCGTGCCGTTGACGTCGATTCCTCCGCCCGTGCGGAAGCGCACCGCGCGCGAGCTCGCCGGCGCGCCGTCGATGAACAGCGCGCCGCCTCTGCGCGTCACCGTCACGTCGCCGGCGCTCACCGGCAGGTAGCGGGCCTCTTCTTCGTCTTCGCCACGCAGCAGCGCCGCGCCGGAAAGCCGCGCCTGCTTCACCTCGGGGCCGATGGCGATGCGCATCGTCTCGGCGGCGAAGCCGGTCTGACTCGCGAGCACGACGAGGGGAAGGAACCGATGCACTGGCGTGGAGTGTAGGTGTAGCTAAGGTGGCCGCAAGAATGACGCCGCTCGAGCTGCAGCAGGCCCTGGCGAAGACCCCGGCCCGGTCGGCGCAGGTCATCGCGCATCGGGTGCTGGACGCGAAGAGCCGTGAAGACTGCGCCGCGCTCTACGGCCTCACGCCGGGGCAGTGGGACGTGCTCTTCCTGCGCGCCGTGCACGACTTCGAGCGCGCGCTGGGCCGCGACGTTCCGCCGCCTGCCGACGAGGCCGCCGAGGCCGCGCGCGTCGCCGCCGCGCTGCCGCCGGCGCTCGTCGAGCTCTCGGAGCACCGCGAAGAGACCCGCCGCCTCATCGACAAGGCGCACGCCGACTACGAAGCCTCGCCCTCGTACACGCTCGAGGTGTGGGCGCGGCGCATCGCCATCATCGTCATCATCGCGCTCACCGCGTACTTCTACTGGCGCGAGGAGCAGCGCAAGGGCACCGTCCGGTACGAGCCGCAGCGGGCTTTCGAGCCGGACAGGAAGTGATAAGGAGCCCGGTCCATGATCCGAACCGCGCTCGCGTGCGCAGCCCTTCTCGCCCTCGCTGGTTGTCCCAAGAACGTCCCCGAGAATGTCTCCGGCAACGACGACGAGCGCATGGACCAGTACTCCGCCCAGCTCGAGGAGCTGCGCGCCCGCGCCTCTCAGGACATGAAGTGCGATGACTGGTGCGGCATGAAGAGCAACGTCTGCGGCATCTCGGGCAAGGTCTGCGACATCGCCGGCAAGAAGACCGAGCGCAACGACTTCCAGACCAAGTGCATCACCGCGCAGGAAGACTGCGCCCGGTTCACCGACAGCTGCTCGAGCTGCAAGAGTTAGTTATCCTCTGGGCATGGTCGCTCTCGCGCTCTTGTGCCTGGCCCTCGGGGCCGACGATCTGAACCCGCAGAAGGCGGCGAAGATCCAGAAGGACATGGACGCCGCGATGGCCGACGTCGCCAAGAAGTACGGCGGCAAGAAGTCGTCCGAGCTGAGCACCGACGAGCGCCGCGAGATGATCCGCGATCAGCGCGCCGCCGAGGCCTCGGTGCTCGAGAAGAACAACGTCGACGCCAAGGAGTACGCCAGGTACGAGATGAAGATGAACCTGGCCGACCGCGCCGCCACGAAAGAGGCGCGTGAACAGCTCGACAAGCAGGAGGCCGAGAAGAAGGCCGCCGAGGCGAAGAAGGCGCAGGGCTCGGGCGAGATCCAGATTCAGCGCGGGTTCAACGACAACAACCCGGTGATGCTCGAAGAGAACAACGCCTCGGGCGGAGCCCCGGTCGTCGAGAAGGGGCTGCCGCCCGACGCTCAGAACGATCAGAACGAGGCGGCGGGCATGGGCACGGGCGGCGAGCCCGCGGCGCCGAAAAAGGGCGGCAAGAAGAAGTAGCGCGCCCGTGCCGCAGACCATCGCCCACGTCGCGCTGGTGGTCCGCGACTACGACGAGGCGATCGCGTTCTACGTGCGGAAGCTCGGCTTCACGCTGGTGGCCGACGAGCACCAGCCGGAGCAGAACAAGCGCTGGGTGCTGGTGGCGCCTCCGGGCTCGCGCGGCACCTCGCTGCTGCTCGCGCGGGCGTCGACGCCGGAGCAGGCAGCGTTCGTCGGCGACCAGGCGGGAGGCCGGGTGTTCCTGTTCCTGGAGACCGACGACTTCTGGCGCGATCACCGCGCCTACGTGGAAGCCGGAGTGCAGTTCGTCCGGGAGCCGAAAGAGCTGCCGTACGGCACGGTCGCGGTGTTCGTGGACCTCTACGGGAACCGCTGGGACCTGGTGCAGTTCACCCGCCGCTGAGCGGTACGATGGTGCCGTGAGCGAGCTTCCCAGCTGGGCGATCCGGCCCGGCCTCGACGTCGTCGACAACGGCAAGCGCATCCGTCGCGCCCGATCGGTGACCGTGCTCGGCGAGCTCCCGGCCCCGACGCTTCACCACCTGCGCGAGCGCGGCGCCCAGCTCACCCGCGTCGACACCTTCGGGTCCGCCGTGACGCACCTCGCCGACCGTGACTTCGATGCAACGATCGTCGACCTCGGTGCACCCGGCAACGGAACCGCCATGGTCGCCGACTGAAGCTCCACGCCGACCTCCGCGCGGAACGTCGTCCGCCTGACGCCGTGACGCTGTTCGATGCCCTCCTCGAGTCCGAGAAGGGCGTGCCCGACGCAGACTTCGAGCTGATCGCCATCGCGAGGTCCCGGCACAGGCTGACGCCGTTCTTCCTCGTGCTCGAGAACGAGCCCTACTTCGGCGTGCTGGTGCTGTGGCCCGAGCACTCGTACCGCGAGACCGGCAAGGGCATCAGCCTTCCCGATGCCGTGATGTGCCTCGACGTCGGGGCGCTGCTACGGCGCGGCTCGGCCCTCGCCTGACCGCCAGACCTCGTCGTAGGGGCACGAACAGTCCGTCGCCTCCGGCTCGGGGTAGACGTACCTCTCCCCCCGAAAGCTCCGCAGCACCGTCTGCCCCGGCCCGCGCTCCACCACGTACTCCGGCTGCAGCGTCACCTTCCCGCCGCCGCCGGGCAGATCGACCGCGAGGTGCGGCACCGCCAGCCCCGTCGTGTGCCCCCGCAGCTGCTCCAGAATCTTCACGCCCTCCATCAGCGGAGTCCGCAGGTGCTCGCACCCTTCAGCCACGTCCATCTGGTGCAGGTAGTACGGCCTCACCCGCATCTTCAGGCACGCGTGCGACAGCTCCTTGATGATGCGCGCCGACGAGTTCACCCGCCGCATCAGCACCGCCTGGTTCTCGACCGGCACGCCGTGATCCACCAGGAGCTCGCACGCGCTCTTCGCCTCCGCCGTGATCTCTTTCGGGTGGTTGAAGTGCGTCACCACGAACAGCGGCGCGTACCTCCGCAGCATCCGCGCGAGCGCCGCATCGACCCGCATCGGCAGGCACACCGGCACCCGCGTCCCGATGCGGATCATCTCGACGTGCGGGATCTCCCTCAGCGGCGCCAGGAGCTCCTCGAGCCGCTCGTCCGCCAGCATCAGCGGGTCGCCGCCCGAGATCAGCACGTCGCGCACCTCGGGGTGCGCCCGCACGTAGTCGATGCCCTCTCGCAGCGCCGCCCGCGACAGCTCGGCCTCCCCGCCCTTCGTGATCCGCCGCCGCGTGCAGTGCCGGCAGTACACGCTGCACGAGTCCAGCGCGAGCAGCAGCACCCGGTCGGGGTACTTGTGCACGATCGCTTCCACCGGCCGGTGCTTCTCTTCGCCCAAAGGATCCTGCAGCTCTCCCGGACGCACGAGCGCCTCCGCCCGCACCGGAATCGCCTGCATCCGCACCGGGCAGAACGCGTGCTCCTTGTCGATCAGCGACAGGTAGTACGGCGTGACCCCCAGGCGGAACATCGACGCCGTCTCCCGGCACCCCGCCCGCTCGTCTTCCGTCAGCGGCACCACCCGCTCGAGCTCCTCGAGCGAGCGCACCGCGTTGCGCATCTGCCAGCGCCAGTCGCCCCACTCTGCCGGCCGGTTCACGGCTCCAGCACCTTCGCCTGCGCCCGCGACGCCCCGCCGGTCACCAGGCGAAACAGCGGCCCCGGCATCCACCTCAAGAGGCCCGACCCGAACGCATGCACCGTCGGCCACGCGAGCTTGCGCTGCCCCGCCAGAATCGCCCGCCCGTACCGATCGGCCGCCGACTCCGCCGTCGCGATGAACGGCATCGGCACCTTGCCCCTCGTACGATCCGTCATCTCGCTCACGATGAAACCCGGCTCGATGCACGTCACCTTCACGGGCGAGCCGTGCAGATCGATCGCCACGCAGTCGAGGAACATCGACAGGCACGCCTTCGACGCACAGTACGCCGAGTTCGCTCCGAACGCGTTCCACGCCACCAGGCTGCTGATGCCCGCCACGTGCCCCCGCCCGCGCTCGACCATGCGCGGCAGCACCGCCGAGATCGTCGCGATCGCGCCCGTCACGTTCGTGCGGAACACAGGCTCCAGCGTGTCCCACCCGGTGCGCTGCGCCGGAGTCGCCGCCCCCACCCCCGCGTTCGCGATCACCAGGTCGAGCCCGCCGCACTCCGCGTCGATGCCCTGAATCTGCGCGATCGTCTCGCGCTCCTTCGCGACGTCCATCGCCACCGGCTTGATGCGCCCCTCGCCGGCCGCCGCCAGCTCCTCGAGGTTCTTCGTGCGCCGCGCCGTCGCCCAGACCGTCGCGCCGCGGCGAGCCCACCACAGCGCCATCGCGCGGCCGATGCCGCTCGACGTCCCGGTGATGAGCACCTTCTCGTACACACCCATGGCGCCCACCTACGTGAGTTGCAGCCGCGCCGCCACTGCGCCCGCGAGCCGCACCGCCTCAGGCTCGCTCAGGCCCTCCAGCAGCACCACGCGCGCGAGCGTCGGCTTCACCGCCGCGCACACCCACCAACTGCGCCCGTGGCCCGCACTCTGCGGCCGCGTCGACGCCAGCGGCATCGCGAACACGCGCTCCGGGGAGGCGCCCTTCAGCGCGCGCACGGCCCGCTCGGTCGCCGGGTCTTCACCGCCCGCCTCGGGCACCACCGCGCGGCACTGCCCGCACCGCCGCTCGTGAAGCGACGCCCCGCAGTTCGGGCAGCTCACGCCCTCGCGCCGGGCGCGCGCTGCGACGCCTGCGCGGCGGCCTGCTCGCGCCACCACTTCTGCCCCGACTCGGGCAGCGTGTAGATCGGGTCGTAGTACTCGTACTTGCGCGTCAGCGCCTCGGGGTCAGACTCCTCGATGCCGGTGCGGTAGTTCTTGGTCCAGTAGCTGATGCCCTTCTCGCGGTCGTAGTCCGCGATCTGGTGCACCCAGCGCTTCCCGACGTACGGCACGTCGCACACGATGCGCGGCGTCGCGAAGCCCGGCAGGTAGCCCATGATGTCGTGCTGCAGCGACTGCGCCTCGTGCACGGCGACGCGCCAGTGCTCCGAGTTCGGGATCATGTCGCACATGTAGAAGTAGTACGGGAGGATCTTGGCGTGATCGAGCAGCATGAACGACAGCTCGAGCAGATCGCGTGACGTCGCGTTCACCCCGCGCAGGAGCACGCCCTGGTTGCGCACGTCGCGGAACCCCACCTCGAACAGCTTCTTCGCGGCGCGCCCGAGCAGCGGCGTCACCTGGTTCGCGTTGTTCACGTGCGTGTGCACCGCGAGGTCGACGTTGCGCTCGAACGCCTTCTTCGCCAGCCGCTCCAGCGCCTTGACCACGTTGTCCTGCAGGAAGTGCTGCGGAATGCCCATCAGCCCCTTCGACGCCAGCCGGATGTCGCGGATGTTCTCGATGTCGAGCAGCGCGCTCACGAACGGCTCGAGCTGCTGAATCGGCACGTTCGCGATGTCGCCGCCCGACACCACCACGTCGCGAATGTACGGAGTCTTCCTGAGGTACTCGAGGATCTGCGCCCACCGCTCGGGCTGCGGCGTGTGGAACTTGAGCTTCTCGACGCCGGGCACGTCGTTGCCCACCAGGTCCATGCGCGTGCAGTGGCCGCAGTACTGCGGGCACGTCGAGAGCAGCTCCGCCAACACCTTCGTCGGGTACCGGTGCGTCAGGCCCTCGACCTTCCACATCTCGGCCTCGTGCAGCGAGTCGCGCGACGCTCTCGGGTGGTTCGCCCAATCGGTGCGCCGATCGTCGAACGCCGGCAGCATGTAGCGCCGCAGCGGGTCGTTCCACAGATCCGCCATGTTCATGGTGTTCACCATGTGCGGCGTGAGCAGGAGCGACATCGTCGCCCGCTCCTTCTGGTCGCGATCGATCGCGTTCGCCAGCGAGTCGGGCAACAGCTCGCCCAGCGCGGCCTTGAGCTCTTTGAGGTTCTTGACCGTGTGCTTGCGCTGCCAGATCGCGCTCTCCCAGTCGGCCTTCGAGACGCCCTTGTACCCGGGGATCCGGTTCCAGTCGGGCTCCACGAACTGCCGCTCGAGCGGGTAGAGAAACGGCTGGTGCGCGGAGGTCATCGCGGCGCGCTGCGGCGCCGGCTGCGAAGGCGAGGGGTTCAGCATGGGCCCTGCCTCAATAACACGGCCCTATTCGAACGTGATGCCCGTCAGCTTCGCGACCTGATCCTCTTCGACCGTGATCTCGTGCGGGCCCGACGTCTTCCCGTTCAGCTTGAAGAGCACCTTGTGCTTGCCCACCGGCAGGTCGATCGCCTTCGACAGCGAGATCGGCGTCTTCTCACCCGTGTTCTTCCCGTCGACCCACACCTCGGCGCCCAGCGGCTTCGTCGCGCACGCGAACTTGCCCTTCGCCTTCCCGCCCTTCTTCGCGGGCGCCTCTTCCTTCTTCGCCGGAGCCTCTTCGGCCTTCTTCGGCGGCGGCGCCTCCTCCTTCTTCGGCGGCGGAGCCTCGGCCTTCTTCGGCGGCGGCGCCTCCTCCTTCTTCGGCGGCGGGGCCTCCTCCTTCTTCGGCGGCTTCTCGGCGACCGGCTTCGTCTCCTTCGGGGAGGGGCCCTCCTCCTTCACCATCGTCAGCTTCTGATTCAGCGTCTCGAGCTTGTCGGGGTTCTCGATGACGAGGTTGATCGTCTGGAAGCCCGGCTTCGACGCCTGCGCCTTGTGCGGCCGCTCGAACGACAGCCCCTCGACCCTCAGGTTCGGCGTCTTGCCCACACGCCGGCCGTCGACCATCACCTCGACGCCCGCCTCGTCGGTGATGAACGCCACCGCGTACGACGACGGCACCACCGCCGACGGAGGCGGCTTGTTCTCGGCCGGCTTCGGCTCCCCCGGCTTCGCCTCGGCCGGCTTCGGCTCGCCCGGCTTCACCGCCACCGCCTCGCCCGGCTTCGCTTCCCCGGGTTTCGCTTCTCCGGGCTTCGCTTCCCCGGGTTTCGGCTCGCCCGGCGTGGGCGCCGCGGCTTCACCCGGCTTCGGCGCCACCTCGGTCGGCTCCGGAGGCTTCACCGGCTCCGGCGGCTTCGGCGGCGGCTGAGAGCCCGGGCCTCCGCTCGCCTTCAGCGTCACGAGGAGCTTCCGCACCTCGCCCGCCTTCACCTGCACCTTCTGCGTCGTGCCCTCGAGCGCCTTCGAGCCGGGGATGATCTCGACCGTGTAGTCGCCCGGGTCGAGCGAGATGGCGTTCGCGCCGTCGAAGGTCTTGTTGCCCGGGTTCACCTTCACCGAGAACGCACCCGCCGCAGCCCCGTCGGGCCCCTTCGGCAGCACCACCAGCTGGCCCGGGTTGCCGCTCAGCATCATCACGGCCACGACCGCGAGCACCGCGATCAGGAGCACCGTCACGCTGCCGCCGATGATCGCCACCTTCTTCTGCTGCGGCGACATGCCGCCGGCGGCGTTCTTCTTGAGCTCGGGCCGCGCCGCCGTCGTGTTCGGCTCGGCGCCGCTGCCGGTCGCCTCCTCCTCGAACGCCTCCGCCTCCGCGTCGGTGCCGTCGACGTTCTCTTCGTCCTCCGGCGGCGCCTCGTCTTCGTAGCCCTCTTCGCCCTCCGCCTCGCCCTCTTCCTTGAAGAGGCGCGTCTGCGGCGCCGGCTTCGAGCCCGTGTCTTCGTCTTCGCTCTGCCGTGCGAGCGGAGACATGCCGACCACCGTCGCGCCCGAGTACTCCACCGCATCGCCGATCACGATCTTCGGCTTCGCCGTCACGGGCCGCGGCGGCATGGTCGCGTCGGGCGGGTTGTCGACGCGCGTCGAGCCGTCGTCGTCGTCGCCGCGGTCTTGCTCCATCGCGGGAATGAAGCCGGTCTGATCGAGCGGCCGCAGGTCGTTGCCCGTCGACAGATCGCTCTTCTCGTTCATCAGCGAGCGCTGCTCGCCGGTCGCGCGCCCGTTGCCCGGCGGCTCCACCTGCGGCATGCGCCCGTTGTTCGTCGAGCTCCGCATCCGCCGCGCCGGCGCCGACGTGGGGGCCATCGTCTTGTCGAGGCTGCCCGTCGGAACGTCGCGCCCCATGTCGCCCGACGGCACGTTGCCGCGCACCGCCTCGGTCTTGATGGCGTCGGTCGACTCGCCGATGGTCGGCAGCGTGCCGATCATCGTCTTGCTGTCGGGGTCGACGATCTGCGTGCGGTCGCCCGGCCCGTCCATCTCGGCGAGCTCCTCCGCCGACGGCGGTGGAATGTTGACCGTCGCGTTCTGCAGCCCCGTCGCGACCGCGCTGTTGCCCGAGGCCGCCGCCGTCGCCGTGCCGCTGACCGCCGGGCTGTTGCGCGACGGGCGGATCGCCGACGTCGGCGGGTTGCTGGTGAGCGCGGGGAGCTGCGTCGCGTTCGAGCTCGCCGGCCTCTTCGCCTTCTTCTCGTGCGCCGCCGTGACGCCGGAGCTCTCGATCTGGTCGGGGCGGTCGATGTTCGCGAAGCGCTCCATCTTCTCGCTCTCGCGCATCAGGTCTTCCGCGAACGCCTCCTTCATGAACGTCGAGAGGTGCTTCGCCGAGTAGATGGCGTCGCCCGCGAGGAGGAAGCGCATCAGGTCTTCCTGCAGATCGCTCGCCCACTGGTAGCGATCTTCGGCCTCGCGCGTGAGCGCCTTCATCACGACCTTCTCGAGGCCGGGAGGAATGTTCGGGTTGAACTGCCTTGGGGAAGCGACCTCGGCGTTGCGCACCTTCTCCAGCGTCGAGAAGTCGCTCTCGCCGACGAACAGCTTCTCGCCGGTGAGCATCTCGTAGAGGATCACGCCGACCGCGAAGACATCGCTGCGGCGATCGATCGGTAGGCCCCTCACCTGCTCGGGGCTCATGTAGCCGAACTTGCCCTTGAGGATGCCGGCCTGCGTCTTCTGGCTCCGGTTCGCGGCCTTCGCGATGCCGAAGTCGATGATCTTCACTTCGCCTTCGTAGCTGCAGAGGATGTTCTGCGGGCTGACGTCGCGGTGGATGATCATCAGCTCCTGGCCGCGGGCGTCTTTCTTCCGGTGAGCGTAGTCGAGGCCTTCGCAGATCTTGCTGGCGACGAAGACCGCCTGCGCCGTCGGCATGATCTCTTTGCGGCGGCGGTAGCGCTCGAGCATCGTGCGCAGGTCGCGGCCGCTCACGTACTCCATCGCGATGAAGTAGGCGTCGTCGTGCTTCCCCAGCTCGTGGATGTGCACGATGTTCGCGTGGTTCAGCTGCACGCTGATCCGCGCTTCGTCGATGAACATCGTGATGAACTCTTCATCCTCCGCCATGGTCGGGAGGATCTTCTTGATCGCCAGGATCCGCTCGAAGCCCTCGACCCCGAACGCCTTCGCGATGAACACCTCGGCCATGCCGCCGACGTTCACGCGCTCGAGCAGAAGATACTTGCCGAAGATGGTGGGTTTTCGCATCGGGCGGGGCCCCTGAAAGGCTCCTGCTTTCAGGGAGATCGGGGAACCGTCGGAGTCTAGTGCCGCAAGGGGTGATCAGCAACGCACCAGACGCCTGTGGGTGTTCCACCGACTAGAGTGATTCCGCGTGCGTGTGCTGCTCGCCCCGTTCGGCTCCCGCGGAGACGTCCAGCCGATGCTCGCGCTGGGGCTCGCCCTGCGCTCGCGCGGGCACTCGGTGGTGGTCTGCGCGCCGCCCGATCACGTCGCGCGCGCCGCGGCCCTCGGCCTGACCGCGCACCCCGTCGGGCCGTCGATGAGCGAGTTCGTCGAGCGGTCGATGGCGAGCGCGCGCTACGCGATGAAGGCGCTGCCCGCGATGATCGCCGAGCAGTTCATGGCGCTCGAGCCGTTCGCTGCCGCGTGCGACGTGATGCTCGGCGCGACGCTCACCGCCTGCGGGCCGTCGTTCGCGCAGGTGCACGGCGTGAGGTACCGCTACGTCACGTTCTCGCCGGCGGCGATGCCGTCGGCCGAGCACCCGAGCCTGTTCACGAAGTCTCAAGGGCTGCCGCGGTGGCTGAACCGGCTCACCTGGTGGCTGAGCGGAGTCGCGAACAACGTCGGGCTGCGCGGAGTCATCAACACGGAACGCAAGCGGCTGGGTCTGCCGTCGATCGCCGACGCTTGGAGCCACCTGCTGACGCCGTCTCCGATCGTCGCTTCGGATCCTGCGCTCGCCCCGACGCCCGGCTACGAGCAGACCGGCGCCTGGTTCCTGCCGGAGACCGACGAGCTCTCGCCCGAGCTCGAGGGGTACCTCGCCGCCGGCGAGCCGCCCGTCTACGTCGGGTTCGGCTCGATGCCGAAGCCGGCGGTGCGCGTGCTCGAGACGCTGAAGGGCCGCCGGGCGATCGTGAGCGGCATGCCGGCCCGCGAGGGGCAGCTCCGCATCGAGTCGGCGCCCCACGGGAAGCTGTCCCCGCGCTGCTCGCTCGTCATCCACCACGGCGGCGCCGGCACGACCGTGACCGCCGCGCGCGCCGGAGTGCCGCAGCAGATCGTGCCGCACGCGACCGATCAGTTCTTCTGGCGAAAGCGCGTGGAAGAGCTCGGCCTCGGCGACGCAGCGGCGGCGCGCGCGTTCGCGCAGCAGGTCGTCAGCGACGGCGTCGAGCGCGCGGTCGCGATCATCGAGCGCCGCTGACCTGCCGGTGCAACTGGCCCTGCAGGGCGACGTAGAGCGCGCGAGACCACAGCCGTACGTTGTCGCTGCCAACGCTGCCCCCGAGCACCGGCGGCAACTTGTAGCCGTAGCATTCGGCGTCTCCCGGCTGCACGCCGCGCCCCCAAAGCAGCTCGACCATGTCTGCCGACAGCAGCTCGCGGCCCTGCTTCGTCTTCAACAACGCGTCGAGCTCATCGCGCTTCGTCACCACGACGCCCGCGGTGCCCTCGAGCAGGTCCAGGAAAAGCACCTCGCCGTTTGGAACCTCCAGCAAACAGTCTCCGAAACGGGTCGCGGCAATGGGCCGAACGCGAGCAGGCAGCAGCCAGCTCCAGTCGGCCAGCATGCGCCACCACTCCTCATCTTCCGGGAAGGTCAGGAGCTCCACCGCCCCAGAATATAGCGAAAGCCCCGACCACCTCTCGGCGATCGGGGCTCTCAACTTCGAAAAAGATCCGGCAGCGACCTACTCTCCCACGCGGTTTCCCGCGGAGTACCATCGGCTCTGGTGGGCTTAACTTCCGTGTTCGGGATGGGAACGGGTGTGACCCCACCGATATAGCCACCGGAAAACTGTAGAATCATGCATACGAAGGGACGGGGCCGTGGAAGCCCTCAAATTGAAGAAGCACACCAACTCAATGCTTGTCTTTGTTGGTTTCAACAAAGTTCTCAGCGCCCGGGTCTGAGCAATTAAAGCTCAGAGCCTCGGCCTCGACCGATAGCCTCTCACCCAAAAAGTTTGAGGCAAAGTAAGCCGCACGACCCATTAGTACCGGTTAGCTGAACGCATTGCTGCGCTTACACACCCGGCCTATCAACGTCGTAGTCTACGACGGGTCTTCAGGGGGTTGCCCCCGGGAGGCCAATTCTTGAGGTCGGTTTCCCGCTTAGATGCTTTCAGCGGTTATCCAATCGACACATGGCTACCCAGCGATGCCACTGGCATGACAACTGGTACACCAGAGGTGTCTCCAACCCGGTCCTCTCGTACTAAGGTCAGAGCCTCTCAAGCCTCCTACGCCCATGGAAGATAGGGACCAAACTGTCTCACGACGTTTTGAACCCAGCTCGCGTACCGCTTTAATTGGCGAACAGCCAAACCCTTGGGACCTGCTCCAGCCCCAGGATGCGATGAGCCGACATCGAGGTGCCAAACCTCCTCGTCGATGTGAACTCTTGGAGGAGATAAGCCTGTTATCCCCGGAGTACCTTTTATCCGTTGAGCGATGGCCCTTCCATTCAGGACCACCGGATCACTATGACCTGCTTTCGCACCTGCTCGACATGTCTGTCTTGCAGTCAAGCTCCCTTATGCCATTGCACTCGTCGCCTGGTTTCCAATCAGGCTGAGGGAACCATCGCGCGCCTCCGTTACTCTTTGGGAGGCGACCGCCCCAGTCAAACTACCCACCAGACAGTGTCCCTGTCCCCGATGAGGGGACGAGGTTAGACACCAGAAATCAGCAGGGTGGTATTTCACTTTTGCCTCCACCGAACCTAGCGGCCCGGCTTCAAAGGCTCCCACCTATTCTACACAGCCAATCCCTAGTGTCACTGTCAAGTTGTAGTAAAGGTTCACGGGGTCTTTCCGTCTTTCCACGGGTAAACTGCATCGGCACAGCTATTTCAATTTCGCTGAGTCCCTCTCCGAGACAGTGCGGAAGTCGTTACTCCATTCGTGCAGGTCGGAACTTACCCGACAAGGAATTTCGCTACCTTAGGACCGTTATAGTTACGGCCGCCGTTTACTGGGGCTTCGGATCACCGCTTCGCTTGCGCTGACGGATCCCCTTAACCTTCCAGCACCGGGCAGGAGTCAGACCCTATACGTCGGCTTCTTGCCTTCGCAGAGTCCTGTGTTTTTGGTAAACAGTCGCTACCGCCTATTCTTTGCAACCCTCTTCGCCTTCGTCTGTACAACTACAGCTACAGAGGGCACACCTTCTTCCGAAGTTACGGTGTCAATTTGCCTAGTTCCTTGGAGGAGAGTTCTCTCAGGCGCCTTAGGATTTTCTCCTCACCCACCTGTGTCGGTTTACGGTACGGATGCCCTGTAGTCTCCCCACGAAGTTTTTCTTGGAAGCGTGGTATCAGCTGCTTCGCGCTGACGCGCTCGCATTCGGCTCTCGGAGATAACTGCCCCGCCTTTTCATCGTACGAGGCACTCCTACAACCTTAGACCGGTACGACCACCACCCGGCCAGCTTAACCTTCTCCGTCGCTCCATGGTTCGACGACTACAAGACAGCGCAGGAATATTAACCTGCTTCCCATCATCTACGCCTTTCGGCCTCGACTTAGGACCCGGCTAACCCTGGGAAGATTAACTTGACCCAGGAAACCTTAGGTTTACGGCGGGAGTGTTTCTCACACTCCTTATCGCTACTCATGTCGGCATCAGCACTCGAAGCCGCTCCAGCAGCCCTTGCGGTCTACCTTCGCTGCAGCTTCAACGCTCCCCTACCACCACACACCACGTTTTGATGTGTGATCCAAAGCTTCGGTGTCAGACTTGAGCCCCGTTACATTTTCGGCGCGGCCTGTCTTGACCAGTGAGCTATTACGCTTTCTTTAAAGGATGGCTGCTTCTAAGCCAACCTCCTGGTTGTCAATGACCTGCCACATCCTTTCTAGTGTTCACTTAGTCTGAACTTGGGGACCTTAGCTGTTGGTCTGGGTTATTCCCCTCTTGACGATGAACGTTATCACCCACCGTCTGCGTCCCAGGTTAACATTCACTGGCATTCGGAGTTTGGTACGGTTTGGTAATCTGGTGAGACCCCTAGCCGTTCCAGTGCTCTACCTCCAGTGATGAATTGCCTGAGCCGATACCTAAATATCTTTCGGGGAGAACCAGCTATCACGGAACTTGATTGGCCTTTCACCCCTACGCACAGCTCATCGCAGAGATTTTCAACTCTCATGCGTTCGGTCCTCCATGAGGTGTTACCCTCACTTCAACCTGGCCATGCGTAGATCGTCCCGCTTCGGGTTATAATACACGCCACTGAATCGCCCATTTCGGACTCGCTTTCGCTCCGGCTCCACCTATCGGCTTAGCCTTGCGACGTATATTAAGTCGCCGACTCATGATGCAAAAGGTACGCTCTCGCGCCTGTCTTGCGACGTTGCGCTCGAACTGCTTGTAAACATGTGGTTTCAGGTTCTTTTAATTCCCCTAACAGGGGTTCTTTTCACCTTTCCCTCGCGGTACTTGTCCACTATCGGTCGCTAAGTAGTATTTAGCCTTACCAGATGGTCCTGGCAGATTCAGACAGGCTTGCACGTGTCCCGTCCTACTTGGGGAACCCACTCGGCCAGCTCCATTTTCACGTACGCGGCTATCACGCTCTATGGCCTGCCTTTCCAGGCAGTTCTGTTAATTTCGCTGGTCCTACCGTGGCCCCACAACCCCTCTGTCTCTTGCGAGACAAAGGTTTAGGCTATTTTTTCCCGGTTCGCTCGCCACTACTACGGGAATCACTCATTGTTTTCTTTTCCTCAGGGTACTGAGATGTTTCACTTCCCCTGGTTTGCTTGCACCACCCTATGTATTCAGGCGGGCATACCGCGCCGTTAAGCACGGTGGGTTTCCCCATTCGGACATCTCCGGGTCAACGATCGGTTGGCATCTCACCGGAGCATTTCGCAGCCACCCACGTCCTTCATCGCCTCTTAGCACCTAGGCATCCACCACACGCTCTTAGTAGCTTACTAACCTCAATCTTTTCGGTTGTATCCCTGCTGTAATGATTACAGCGGGGATACGAAACTATCGATCGAGGCCCAGGCCCCTGCTCTTCGCAGCAGACCCGGGAACTGAGAACTTTATTGGAACTATATTACTTCAATATCAGCTATTTGAAATTGATGTGCTTCTTCAATTTTCCCTTCGTATGCACTTTTCAAAGATCGAAACTGAACCTGTTGTGGAGCTGATCGGGATCGAACCGACGACCCCCGGCTTGCAAAGCCGGTGCTCTCCCAGCTGAGCTACAGCCCCCTCAGACACGCTTCAAAAATCAACGTGTGGGCCTGGATGGACTCGAACCATCGACCTTACGCTTATCAGGCGTACGCTCTAACCACCTGAGCTACAGGCCCTGAAGGCGCTCCACAGATCATTCAAAGAACAAACTGCCTCACCAGGAGACAGCATCGCCCTCTCAAAACCAGACAGCAAACCCAAGTTTCCTACGAAAGCCGTTGACCTTAACGAGACATATGAGGGCGAACCCTCACGGTAGTGCGCCCTGAGCTCTCTCGAGCTTCAGTCCACTACCCGGTCTCCTTAGAAAGGAGGTGATCCAGCCGCAGGTTCCCCTACGGCTACCTTGTTACGACTTCACCCCAGTTACCAATCACTCCTTGGGCAGCTGCCTCCTTGCGGTTGGCTCGCTGACTTCTGGAGCAATTGACTCCCATGGTGTGACGGGCGGTGTGTACAAGGCCCGGGAACGTATTCACCGTAGCGTGCTGATCTACGATTACTAGCGATTCCGACTTCATGGAGTCGAGTTGCAGACTCCAATCCGAACTGAGACCGGTTTTATGCGATTGGCTCCCTCTCGCGAGTTGGCTGCGCTTTGTACCGGCCATTGTAGCACGTGTGTAGCCCTGGTCATAAAGGCCATGAGGACTTGACGTCATCCCCACCTTCCTCCGGTTTGACACCGGCAGTCCCTCCAGAGATCCACTTGCGTGGCAACTGAAGGCGAGGGTTGCGCTCGTTGCGGGACTTAACCCAACATCTCACGACACGAGCTGACGACAGCCATGCAGCACCTGTCTCTCCGCTCCCTTGCGGGCACGCCAGCTTTTGGGCCGGCTTCGAAGGATGTCAAGACCAGGTAAGGTTCTGCGCGTTGCGTCGAATTAAACCACATGCTCCACCGCTTGTGCGGGCCCCCGTCAATTCCTTTGAGTTTTAATCTTGCGACCGTACTTCCCAGGCGGAGAACTTAATGCGTTAGCTGCGACACCGCAGGGGTCAACACCCGCGACATCTAGTTCTCATCGTTTACGGCGTGGACTACCAGGGTATCTAATCCTGTTTGCTCCCCACGCTTTCGCGTCTCAGCGTCAGTTACCGTCCAGATGGCCGCCTTCGCCACCGGTGTTCCACCCCATATCTACGAATTTCACCTCTACTTGGGGTATTCCGCCATCCTCTCCGGCACTCAAGCTCAGCAGTTTCGGGTGCACTTCCTCGGTTGAGCCGAGGGCTTTCACGCCCGACTTGCTAAGCCGCCTACACGCGCTTTACGCCCAATAATTCCGAACAACGCTTGCACCCTCTGTATTACCGCGGCTGCTGGCACAGAGTTAGCCGGTGCTTCTTCTCCCGGTACCGTCAGGGCCTGGTGTGGCCAGGCTTGTTCGTCCCGGTCGAAAGTGCTTTACGATCCGAAGACCTTCATCACACACGCGGCGTTGCTGCATCAGGCTTTCGCCCATTGTGCAAAATTCCCCACTGCTGCCTCCCGTAGGAGTCTGGACCGTGTCTCAGTTCCAGTGTGGCTGATCGTCCTCTCAGACCAGCTACCCGTCGTAGCCTTGGTGGGCTGTTACCCCGCCAACTAGCTGATGGGCCGCGGGCTCATCTCGTGGCGAGACCCTTTCGGGCCCCTTTTCTCTCAGCGACCGAAGTCACCGTGAGCTTAACCGGTATTAGCCAACCTTTCGGAAGGTTATCCCGGACCTCGAGGCAGATTACCCACGTGTTACGCACCCGTGCGCCGCTCTACTCAGATTGCTCTTTTCGCGCTCGACTTGCATGTGTTAGGCACGCCGCCAGCGTTCGTTCTGAGCCAGGATCAAACTCTCCAAAGTAAAAGAGTTAAAACTGGTTTTGAACAGACACTGGCTGAGTTGATCAATCAGCGTTGATTGCTCAACTCTGCCGTTGCCACAGACCCGCTAAGGCCTGTGACCGTGTTTGTGTTCGGAAGTCACCGTCTCACCGGGTCCGTGAGGACCCGAATGAAGCAGTGCTTCATCAAAGAAAAGACTGCGAGGCTTCCGCAGTACTTCTTGGGCTTGCTATCCAGTTTTCAAAGAGCGACGACTTCTACTGCAGGGCTTCTACTACAGGGGCGCGGGATCTATCTGCGCCTCTGGGCCCTGTCAAGAGATCGAATCTCCTGACGATTTGCCCTATCCCCGACTGACTTCGTTCCCCCTCAACGTCGAAGGGGCGGGCCGTTTATGGGATCTCGGCCCGCCGTGTCAACACCCTCATGTCACTTTTCTTCCGTCGCCAAAACCATCAAGCTTTCTGAGGGGTTCGGCCGTTTCGACAGGTCTCGGCGACCACGATGGACTTCAGCCGCCCGTACGCAGCGTCAAGATCGTCGTTCACGACGACGTAATCGTATGATTCCAGGCCCTTTTCCGTCTCGGCGCGGGCCTCCAGGAGCCGGCGCTGAATCGTGTCCTCCGCGTCGGTCTTCCGATCGCGCAGCCGGCGCTCGAGCACCTCGAGAGAGGGGGGGCGAATGAAGACGAGCAGTGTATCCGGGTGCTTGGCCTTGATCTTGGCCCCACCCTGCACATCGATGTCGAAGATCGCGATGCCGTTGCGAGCGCGGGCGCGATCGACGACCTCCTGGGGCGTGCCGTAGAAGTGGCCGAACACCTCGGCGTACTCGACCATCTCGTTCCGGTTGAGGCGCTCGTTGAACTCTGCGGCGTCGACGAAGCGGTAGTCGACGCCGTCGCGCTCCGCGCCGCGCGGCTTGCGGGTGGTGAAGCTCACCGAGAACTCCGCCTCGGGGAAGTCGGACAAGAGCCTACGTGCGAGCGTCGTCTTCCCCGCGCCAGACGGCGCCGACAGCACCAGCAGGATGCCGGGCGGCCGCGGCTCACTCGACATTCTGCACCTGCTCCCGAATGCGCTCGAGCTCGGCCTTCAGCGCGACGACCTGGTTCGAGATCTCGGGGTGCTGGCTCTTCGAGCCGGTCGTGTTCACCTCGCGGTGCATCTCTTGAACGAGGAAGTCGAGCTGCCGCCCGGCCGGCTCTCTGCCCGCCAGCAATGTCTTGAATTGCACGATGTGGGAGCTCAAGCGTGTCAGCTCTTCCGCGACGTCGGTGCGCTCGGCGAACAGCGCGACCTCCTGCGCGAGGCGCTGCGGGTCGACCTGAATGCCCTTCGCGAGCTCCGCGACGCGCTCGGTGAGCCGCTGGTGATGCTCGACGACGGCCTGCGGAGCGAGCGTCTTCAGCTTCCCGACCCGCTGCTCGACCTCACCGAGCCGCGCGAGCAGATCGGCCTCGATCGCGCCGCCCTCCTGGGCGCGCATTCGGCCGAGCGACTCGAGCGCCTGCTCGATCGCGACGGTGAGCGCGGTACCGGCGGCGTTGACGTCGACGGCGGCCTCCTCGAGGTGCATGACGCCGGGCTGCTGCAAGAGCTCGCGCAAGCGAACGTCGTCGGTGAGCCCCGCGGCGGCGGCGAGCTCCTTGAACGCGCGCCGGTACTCCTTCACGAGCGCGACGTCGACGACGGGCACCTGCCCCGTCGTGTTCTTCCCCGCGCGCTTCACCGTCAGCTCGACGGCGCCGCGCGAGAGCTTCGCCTTGATCTGCTTCACCGCGCCGGGCTCGAGCGTCGACAGCTCGCGAGGCAGCCGCGCCTTCACCTCGCAGAACTTGTGGTTCACGCTCTTCAGCTCGACGGAGATGTCCTCCGCGCCCTCTGTGGCGCGCCCGCTGCCGAACCCCGTCATGCTCTGAGGCATCTTCTCTCTCCGACCGTACCGTCAAAGTCTCTTCGTCAGGAACGGATCTCGTCGTAAACAAAGAAGCGTGCTGAAGGCGATCGAAAACGTCGCCAAGACGGCCCTCGCCGTCTTCGCCACCGTGCTGCTGTGGAGGCCGTGGCGGCGCTTCCGCAAGCTCGCGAAGGTGAAGCGGCTCGCGCTCGTGCGCACCGACGACCGCCTGGGTGAGGCGCTGCTCGTCACCCCGCTCATCGAGGCGCTCGCCGGCCGCTACGAGATCGACGTCATCGTCCACGAGAAGTGCAAGCGCGTGCTCGAGGGCCACCCGAAGATCGCCAAGGTCCACGGGCTCGACCGCACGAACCTCGCGCTCGGAGCGTTCGCGCCCGGCATCGCGAAGCTGCGCGCCGAGAGGTACGACGCCGTCGTGAACTGCGCGAACTGGGAGGTGCAGTCGGTCACCTCGGCGCTCGTCTCGCGGCTCGTCGCCGGCAAGGGCATCGCGGTCGGGCCCGCGGCCGGAGCCGCCGGCCTGCTGATGGACGTCGCCGTACCGCCGCTCACCGGCACGCAGTCGGAGGTGCAGCAGCGCCTGAGGCTGCTCGCTCCGCTCGGGGTCGAGACGCCGGCGGCCTCCTTGAGCTTCCGAAACCCGCGCCCATCGCAGGCGATCGAGCCGTTCCTCTCTCGCGCGCGCGACACGCCGCACGCCGTGGTGAACCCGGGCGGCCGGCTCGACTGGCGCCGGGTGCCGTCGCGCATCTTCTCGGCGGCGTGCCGCACGCTGATCTCGCAGGGCCGGACGCCGATCGTCACGTGGGGCCCGGGGGAAGAAGAGCTCGCGCGCGTCGTGGTCGCCGAGGCGCCGGGCGCGGAGCTCGCGCCGCCGACGTCGCTCGACGACCTCGCGGCGCTGATGCGCGCGTGCGGCCTCACGGTGTGCAACAACACCGGGCCGATGCACCTCTCGGTCGCGATGGGCGCGCGCACGGTCGCCCTGTTCCTCAACATGCCGGCCGCACGCTGGGGGCACAGCGCGCCGCCGCACCGGGTGGTCGAGCTGTCGGCGACCGACACCATCGAAGAGATGATCCGCAAGGTGACTCAGGCACTGGCTCCGCATGACGCCGAGAGCTGAGACCATTCGCACGCTGCTGCAGGGGCGCGTCGACCGCAACGACGAGGCGCAGATCCTCGCGCTGCTGGGCGAGGCCTCGGCGCAGGAGCTCGACGACGTGCTCTCGACCATCGACGTGCAGCTCTTGTTCTCGGGCATCGACGACCGCCTGATCGGGCCGGATCACCGCACGGCGCTGAGGGCCCTGCTCTGCGACGCGCGGCTCGGCGATCTCACGGTGAAGGCCCGCGCCGCGATCGCGCGGGCGCTCCAGGTGGGGCGCACGTGCGACGCCGACGAGCAGGCGATCGTGCGCATCCTGCTCGAGACGCGCGGCGCGCAGCTCACGGCGCTGAAGAACGCGCTCAACGAGGCGGGCGATCACCGCGATCTGCAGAGGCTCGTGTGGACGGACATCGACGACTCCCAGCGGCGGCACACGCTGCTGGCCCACTTCGCGCGCGAGTCGGTGCCGACGGGCGAGGTGAAGGTGCTGTCGGACATCGACGACACCCTCTACGAGAACTGGAAGGACACGCGGTATCCCCCGAAGACGGTCTACCCGGGCGTCGTGCAGTTCTACGCCGAGCTCGACTCGGGCCCGCGCGAGACCGGGCGCCTCGGCGATCTCACGTTCGTCTCGGCGCGCCCGACCGACCCGCTCGGGGCGATCGAGGCCCTCACGTTCCGCACCCTGCGCGCGAACGGCATCCGCATCGCCGCCGTGCTGACCGGCTCGCTGCTCTCGGTGCGCAGCAACGAGGCGATCGCGCAGAAGAAGCTCGAGAACTTCCTGCAGTACCAGGCGCTGTTCCCCGAGTACGCGTTCGTGTTCGTCGGCGACTCGGGCCAGGGCGACGTCATCTTCGGCGAGGCGATTCGCGAGCGGTCGCCGGACACCGTGAAGGCGGTGTTCATCAACGACGTGGTGGCGACGCCGCTTGCCCGGCGCCAGGCGCTGGCTGAGAAGGGCGTGCACCTGTTCGATACCTACGTCGGAGCCGCGATCAAGGCGTTCGAGCTCGGGCTCATCTCGCGGGCCGGCGTGGGGCGAATCGCAAAGGCCGCCGAAGAGAAGCTGAACTCGCTGGTGTTCGCCGACGAGGCGCAGCGCAAGGCGCGGCGCGACGAGCTGACGCACGACCTTGCGCTGGCTGCGCGAACCATCGCGGGCTGACGTCAGGTGAGCGCCCGCTCGACCTCGCGGCCATCGCGCTCGATCGACCCGGCCACGTCCGCGTAGGCCTGCCGGTGCCGTTCGTACACGGCGGGAAAGAGCTCACGCACGAACGCGCCGAGCTCGCCGGAGGCGTCTTCCTCCGCCAAAGGCCTGCCGAGCAGCGCGGCGACCCGGGGCGGCACGATCGGTCGCTCGGGGTCGCGCAGACCCGCCGCCGCGGGCGCTGCCCGCTGCGCGGCGGGCAGGTGAGGCTCGGGGAGCGTGCCGAACAAGAGCTGGGTCAGGGCGCTCGGGCTCGCATCGACGAGCAGCGTGTCCCACACCTCGCGCCCCGTGTAGCTCGGCGCCTCGAACGCGGCGCACGCGACGAGCATGGGGAAGAGGTGCAGGCTGCCGTCGAAGGCAACGAACGTGTCGCCCGGAGGCACGCCGGCGCGCTCCCATGCGCCGAAGAGCCTGCGCGTCCGGCAGACGATGTGCCACGCGATCCGATCGGTGATCGGGCGCTCGAGCTCGGCAGCCTTCTCGGCGACGGCACGGAGCCTGACTCCGGGACAACCCGCGACCACGAGCCAAGGCTCGGGGAGCCCCGCGACAGCGTGCATGCCGAGCAGCCCGAGCGACCGTCCGAGGAAATCGTCGTGCAGGCAGCTCAGCGGGCCGTCCACCTCGGGGCGCAGCAGCAGCCCGAGCCCGTGGCGCGAGCGCACGCGATCGACCGCCACGAAGCTGTTGTCGGCCGGCGAGCAGCGCCGGCGCCCGTCATTCTCGCGCCGCACCCGCTCGAACACGGTGAACTCCCCGAACGACTCGCTGGCGGCGATGGGCTCCGACGGCTCATCGGCCGAGCTTCCGCGCCAGCGCCGTCGTGCTGTGATGCTTCGGGTCGCCGGTGATCGCCACGCGCCCGCCGTAGCTCAGCACCTCGTCGCGCTCGGGCACCGTGTCCACCGTGTAGTCGGTGCCCTTCGCGTGCACGTCGGGCTTCAGCGCCCGAATCACCGCGCGGACGTCGGGCGCGTCGAAAACCAGCACGTGATCGACGCAGCGCAGCGCCGCGACCAGCTCCGCGCGCTCGGCCGCCGGCACCACCGGGCGGCCCTCGCCCTTCGCCGCCCGCACCGACGCATCGGAGTTCACCGCCACCACCAGCACGTCGCCGAGCGCCCTGGCCCCTTCCAGGTACCGCACGTGCCCGACGTGCAGCAGATCGAACGCTCCGTTCGCGAGCACGATGCGCTTGCCGCTCGCGCGGTGCTCGGCGACCCGCTGCTGCAGCTCGGCCAGCGTCATGCCTTCTCGAGCTCCGCCTTGAGCTCCGCCGCGCTCACCGTCGCGGTGCCCGACTTCTGCACCTTCAGCGCGCCCGCCACGTTCGCGAGCTGCGCGGCCTCGAGCGGCCCGGCCCCGGCGGCCAGCGCGACCGCGTACGTCGCCACGACGGTGTCTCCCGCGCCGGTCACGTCGACCGCGTTCTCGGGGCCGTGCACCGGAAGGAAGACCGGGCCCTCCTTCTTCGAGAACACGGCCATGCCCTTCTTGCCGCGCGTGACGAGCAGCGTCTGGCAGCCGAGCATCTCGAGCGCGCGCCGCCCGGCGCGGATCAGCTCGCTCCCGGTGCCGACCGGCATGTCGGTCAGCGCGGCGAGCTCGGGCTCGTTCGGCTTGCACATGGTGGCGCCGCGCACGAGATCGAGCCCGAAGCGCGAGTCGACGCAGAGCAGCCCCCGGCGGCCGAAGGACCTGAGCTCGGCGCGCGTCTCTTCGCAGATCACGCCGGCGCCGTAGTCCGACACGATCACGACGTCGTGCTTCTTCAGCTGCGCCTTCAGGGCCGCGCGCAGGCCCGCACGGACCTTGTCGGGCAGCGGGCCCGTGGCGCCGCGATCGATGCGCAGCATCTGCTGGCGCGTCGTGCTGACGCCGCCGGCGAGCACGCGCGTCTTCGTCTCGGTCGCGGGCGCGCGAACGGCCTTCAAGGCGATGCCCGCCCCCGAGAACAGGCCGCGCATCGCAGCGCCGGCGTCGTCGTCGCCGAGCACTCCGAGAGCGGTGACCCGGGCGCCCAGGCTCGCGGCGTTCGCGGCGGCGTTCGCGGCGCCGCCGAGCTTCACCTCGTCGCTCTGGTACCGGACGATGAGCACCGGCGCCTCACGGCTGATGCGCTCGGTCTGCCCGTAGACGTACTGATCGGCGACGAGATCGCCCACGACGAGCGCGCGCACCCTGCCCATGCGGCGGACGACGTTCCCGAGCACGCGCGCGTTCTACCTCGTCACAGCTTCAGATGCTCGGCCAGCAGCTCCCGCCCCGAGACGAGCTCCTCGTCGAGGCGCACCACGAGCGCCGGGAAGCCGCGCTTGAGCCGCTGTGCGTCTTTCTCGGTCGTCACGACGACCGCGCCGAGCGAGCGCACCTCGTCGAGCTCGGAGTCGCTGAACGCGTGGTGATCGGGAAAGTACCGCTCGGCGACGACGTCGGCTCCGAGGGACACCAGCGTGCGCGTGAAGGCCGACGGGCGCGCGAGGGCGGCCAGCGCCACCACCCGCTTGCCCTGAATCGTGCCGTCGACGACGTGCGCCACGGGCCGGCTCACGACGCGCGGCGCGGAGCCCAGCGTCGCCTCGAGGCCCGGCGGCGACGGCCCGGTCTGCCGCAGCCACACCAGCGACGCCCGCGACAGCTGCGCGAGCGGCTCGCGCAGCGGCCCCGCCGGGAGCAGCCGCCCATTGCCGAAGCCCGCCGCCGCGTCGACGACCACGAGCTCGACATCGCGCGCGAGCCGGCGGTGCTGCATGCCGTCGTCGAGGATCAGCAGGTCGGCTCCGGCGTCGCGCGCCTTCTCGGCGAGCCTCGCGCGATCGCGACCGACCCACACGGTGGCCGAAGGGCAGCGCTGGGCGATGAGGCGGGGCTCGTCGCCGGTCTCGCTCCACGGCAGGAGGTTCGCGGCGTCGAAGCGCACGTCGGCGCGCGAGCGGCGCCCCCAGCCCCGGCTCAGCACCGCGACGCGGCGGCCCGCCGCGGCCGCGGCCTGCGCGAGGAAGATGACGACCGGCGTCTTGCCGCTGCCGCCCACGGTGAGGTTGCCGACCGAGACGACGCGCGCGCCGTCGATCTTCCGCGGCTTCACGAACAGCGAGCGCAGGGCGACCGCCGCGCCGAAGCCGGCGGAGGCCGCGCGCAGCGGCAGGTTCAGGAGCCCCCGGTCGCCGCCCTCGTACCACCGCTTCTCCCAGAAGCGGCTCATGCCTTCGCCCTCGCGTACAGCTCGAGCAGCGACCGCGCGATCTCTTCGGGCTTCGGCACGGGCAGCTGCTTGCGCTCGGGCCTCAGCGCCGCCGCCGCCACGGCCTCGGGCACCGGAGCCACCACGGCGTCGGCGTACGCGGCGAGCGCGCCCTCGTCGGCGGCCACCACGCGCGCGCCGCAGCTGCGCGCCTGCGCCGCCGACCGGGCCGCCCAGTCGTTGCCGAGGCCCAGCACCCAGACCTCGTCGAACGCCTGCACCCAGCGCGGGAACTCGCCGGCGTGCTGATAGCCCGCGAACGTGACGGCCTCCTTGAGGCCGAGCGACAGCACGCGCGCGCGAATCGTCGCCGACCGCTCGCCGTCGCCCAGCACGACGAGGTGCGCGTCACGCTCGCGCTCGCGCACCTTCGCCAGCGCGTCGACCGCGACGTCGTGGCGCCGCGACTCCTGCAGCGTCGACACCATGCCGATGATGCGGCCCATCGGCAGCCCGAGCTCGGCGCGCGCCGCGGCCCGATCGCGTGGCGGCACGAACGCGGCTCCGACGAGCGCGGGCAGCACCATCGACGGCACCTTCGGCCCTTCAGCGAGCAGCGCCTCGTACGGCACCGTCAGCGCATCGCACCTCGGCATCGTGACGCGTAGCGAGCGCGGAGCGTGAATCGAGCGCACGAGCTTCGCGCCGCGCGGCAGGCCCCAGCGGGCGACGACGTGGTCGTGCGTGAAGTGCGAGTGCACGACGTCGCAGGCGACGCGCTTGAGCTTGCGCATGTCGCTCCACGCGGCGAGCGGGCTCGACTTCACCGAGAGCTCGAGGCCGCTGCCGTCGAGCAGCCCGAGCTCCTGCAGGTGCGGGAGCGCGAGCTCTTCCGAGGCCACGCGCAGCCGCTTGCGATCGATCGCGACCGAGACCTCGTGCCCGAGCGAGCGCTGCGCAGCGGCGATGAGCGCGACCGGCTCGGCGGGGCCGCTCCACGTAGGGCTCGCGAGCAGATGCAGGATCTTCATGCGGCACCTCGCCGCTCACTCGAGCTGGCTGCGGTGCGACGCGCGCCACGACTTTCGCGCCGCGCGATGCACCTCACGAAGCGCGGCGCACCAGTACGACAACCCGGAAGTTCGTGCCCGGCTGGGCCGCCGAACCATCGCCGCCAGCTGCGTTGCGCTCCGTGCGACGCACCGAACAAGTGCGACTCCGTCGCGACGCCTTGCTGGCGGCGCGCCTCGGCGACCGATCCAGGCACGAACTTCCGGGCTGTCGTACGAGCGTTCATCTCGGGTGAGCCGCGGGATGGAGCAGCTTCGACAGGTGCTCGACGTTGCGGCTGCTGGCGCCCGACACCTGGCGCACCGCGGTGCGCGCGAGCTCGCCGAGCGACGCGAGCGTGTCGGGCCGCGAGAGGAGGTCGGCGATGACGCGGTGCAGGTGATCGGCATCTTTCACCTGGATGCCGCCGCGGCCGACGAGCACCTGAACGCTGTCGCGGAAGTTCTCCATGTGCGGGCCGAACAGCACCGGCCGGCCCTGCGCCGCCGGCTCGAGGATGTTCTGGCCCCCGCGCGTCGTGAAGCTGCCGCCGACGAACACGAGCGTGCCGAGCCGGTAGGCCCGCGACAGCTCGCCGATGGTGTCGAGAATGACGACCGCCGCGCCCTTCGGGTCGCCCGCGCTGCGGAGCGCGGCATGCAGCCCGGCTCCCGCCACCAGCGCGGCGACCCGCTCGGCCCGATCGATGTACCGCGGCGCGATCACCATGCGCAGATCGGGGAAGTCCTTCAGCAGGCGCTGGTAGACCTCGACGAGGCTCTGCTCCTCGCCGTCGTGCGTGCTGCCTGCGATCCACACGCGGTCGCCCGGCGCGATGCCGAGCGCGTGGCGCAGCGAGCGGTCTTCGGCGGCCTCGGCGAGCGGCACGAGGGCGTCGAACTTCGTGTTGCCGGTGACGATGACCTTCGACCGCTCGGCGCCGAGCGAGAGCACGCGCTCGGCCTCCTCCTCCTCGCGCATCAGGAAGAGGTCGACCTCGGCGAGCGGGTTGCCGATGGCGGCGAACAGCGCGCGATACCGGCCGAGGTGATCGGGGCTGAAGCGCCCGTTCGTGAGCGCGATGCGCGCGCCCGAGCCGTGCACGGCGCGAATGAGGTTCGGCCAGATCTCGGTGTACTCGAGCACGAGCAGCGCCGGCTTGATGGCCTTGACCGCGCGGCGGGTGGCTCCCCACACGTCCCACGGAGCGAACACGACGGCGTCGATCTTCCCCTTCAGCCGCTCGCGGGCCATCAGGTAGCCCGAGTTCGTGATCGTGCTCACGACGATGCGGGCGTCGGGGAAGCGTTCGCGCAGGGGCCCGAGCATCGGCGAGAGCGCGAGCAGGTCGCCGGCGCTCGCCCCGTGCAGCCAGATGCGCGGGCCCGGGCCGTCGGGCAGCTCTCCGGGCCGGTAGATCCCCAGGCGCTGCAGCACGCCGTCGCGCGTCTTGCGGTGCAAGAGCAGGAGCGGGAAGAGCAACAGCAGCAGGAGGTAGCTGCAGACGATGTACAGCGCACGCATGTCGTAGAGGCCCCGCAACTTCCGGCCGGGAGCCGGGTTGAAGCAGTTACCATGACCAAGACCTCGATTCTCTTCGCCGTGCTGATGTGTTCCTGCGCCGCACACGCCCAGGTTCCTCGGGATCGCGCCGAGAAGGCCGTCGATCGGCAGGCGCTGCGGCAGGACGCCCGGCAGACGCGCGACGACTGGCGCGACGCCGCCCGGCTGGAAGGGCTGATCGCCCGGTTCGACGCGGCGCGGGCGCGCGGTGACCTCGCGGCGCTGGGCGCGATCGACGCCGAGCTGCAGCGGCTGCTGGCCGGCGAGCTCGCCGAGAGCCGCGCGGAGTACGCGCAGGATCGCGCGGAGATCCGGCAGGACCGGCGCGAGCTCGGCTCCGACCGGCGCGAGCTGCGGCGCGACGTCGCGACCGGCAGGGGCCCGGGGGTGAAGGCCGACGACGTGCGCGACCGCAACGACGACCGGCGCGACCTGCGCGACGATCGCCGCGACTCGCGCGCGGAGGCGCTGCACGGCGGCCGCGTGCTGCAGATCGACGCGGAGCTGCGCGGGCTCACCGGCCGCGCCGACGGCCCGAGCCTCGATCGCAAGCGCGCGCTGATGGGCGAGCTCGTGGCGCTGGCGCGGCAGGAGATCCGCCAGGACTCCCGCGAGTCGGGCGAAGATCGCCGCGAGCTCCGCGAAGACCGCCGCGAGACGCGCGAAGACAAGCGGCAGCGCTGAGCGTCACGCCTCGTCGGCCAGGCCGGTGAAGATTCGCCGGCCCTGCCACACGGCGAACCAGCCGCCGAGGCCCGCGCCCGCGGCGCCGGCGAGCGCCATCACCGCGCTGCCCGGCTCGAAGCCGATGTTCATCGCGAAGCCTGCGCCGAGGCCGGCGAGCTCGACGGTGAAGAGGACTCCGGTGAGCACGAGCGCGGCGATCGCCGTGGGCCGCCACAGGTGGGCGGCGAAGAGCAGCACGAAGACGGCGAGACCGCAGGCGAGCGACGGGCCCAGCGTCAGCGGCGTCTGGAGGACGAGCGCGAGGGCCGCGATGAGGCCGATGAAGCCGTGGAACACCCAGTACAGCTCCTCGTTCAGGGCACGCTTCAGCCGCGAAGTGTCCATGTGCTTCAGACTACGGGCGTGGGCGCCGGCGATTGCCTCGGTGCACGACCGACACGACGGCCGACGGGAATGCGCCGGGCGGTATGCCCGCTGTTCGCAGATCTCGAGCGTGGACCCTCGTCGCAGCGCACGTCCGCCACGCTGTCGGGCCACGAGCCGCGTGGCTCCTGGTTGCATGCAGCCGCATGGGGCCGGAGTGAGCAAGGGCGGCGAGCTCGGCGGGGCGCTCAGAGACGCCCGCCGCTTTCCTGTGCGCCGGCGATCAGCGGCGGAGCGTGCGGTCGTCGCCGGGAGTCTCTGGCTGCGCCAGCGCAACCCACTGCGCGTACGCGCCGCGCGCAGCGAGCAGCTCGGCGTGAGTGCCCGACTCGACGACGCGGCCGCCGTCGAGCACATAGATGCAGTCGCACGCCTCGACCGTCGACAGCCGGTGGGCCACGATGACCGCGGTGCGCCCGCTCGAGCGCAGCACCTCGTCGATCGCGGCCTGCACCTGCCGCTCGCCCTCGGGGTCGAGGCTGCGCGTCGCCTCGTCGAGCAGCAGCACGGGGGCCCCCGACAGCAGCGCCCGCGCGAGGCACAGCCGCTGCCGCTCGCCGCCGCTCAACGTCACGCCGCGCTCGCCGATCGCCGTGTCCCAGCCCTTCGGCAGCTTCGAGACGAAGGCGAGCGCGTTCGCAGCGCGCAGCGCAGCCTCGAGCTCCGCGTCCGGAGCGCCGGGCTTCGCCAGCAGCAGGTTCTCGCGCACGGTGGCCGAGAACAGCAGCGGCTCCTGCGTCACCAGCGCGAACTGGGCGCGCAGGCTCTCGGGCGTCGCGTGGGCGAGGTCGACGCCGTCGAGCTCGATCACCCCCGAGGCCGGCCGCTCGAACCCGAGCAGCAGCGACAGCAGCGTGCTCTTGCCGCCGCCGCTCGGCCCGACGAGCGCGACGCGCTTTCCGCGCGGGATCTCGAGCGAGCAGCCGGCGAGCGCCGGCCGGCCGTCGGCCCAGTCGAACCTGAGCTCGCGAACCACGATGCGGTCTCGCAGCAGCGGCAGCTCGACACCGCCGGCAGCGGCCACGGGCTCGAGCGCGAGCACCTCGTCGATGCGCTCGAGCGAGGCGGCGGCCTGCAGCCCGTAGCCGCTGAGGCGGCCGAGGTCCTTGGCGGGCTGGTACGCGAGCACCACGGCGGCGATGAACGAGACGAGCTCCTCGGGGCCGGCGAGCTGGAAGCCCACGGCGCCGGCGAGCACGCCGGCGATCGAGATCGCGGCGAGCACCTCCATCACGCCGGGAGTCGCGTTCGCCGTCCACCCCGCCCGCTCGAGCGCGCGGCGCAAGAGCCCGGCGCGGCGATCGAAGCGCGCGAGCTCGGCCTCGCGCGCGTTGAACACCTGCAGCGTGCGCAGCGCGCCGACGCCCTCGTGAACCTGCGCCGAGAGCTGGCCGAGCGCCTCCTGGCCTTCGCGGAGGCGGGCGAGCAGCGCGCGGCTCAGGCGTGCGGCGGGCCACGCGGCGATCGGCACCGCGACGAGCAGCACGAGCGCCAGCTTCCACGCGAGGCTGAGCGCGACCGCACCGAGGATCGCGATCTGCACGGTGTCGCGGAAGTACGACGCCAGCGTGTACGTCGCGGCGTACTCGACGTTCGCGACGTCGGCGGTGAAGCGCGAGAGCAGCTCGCCGTGCAGCTTCTCGGAGCGCTGGCGCGGCGAGAGCCCGAGCAGGCGGCCGAACAGCCGGCGGCGCAGATCGATCACGATGCGCTGGCCGTACAGGCCGACCGTGTAGAACTGGCCGAGGTACGCGAGCCCCTTCACCGCGCCGATCGCCAGCGCAGCGATCGGCAGCACCCACAGCGCGCGCGAGCGATCGAGGGTGGCGAGGCCGGGCCAGACGCGCGTGAGCGCGCCGAGGCCTTCGGCTCCCCCGGTGAGCAGGAAGCGCAGCGCGGGCCCCATCAGCCACGCGTAGGCGCCGGTCGTGAGGCCCACGATCGCCATGTAGAAGAACGACTGCCACAGGAGCCCGCGATGGGGGCGGCCGAGCGCGTAGAGCCGGCCGAGCGCGGCGATGAGCGGGGAGGAAGCCAAGCCGCGTTCGCATATACACCGGAGGCGTGGACCTGCTCGTCGTCGCCGGCGAAGCCTCTGGAGATCGGCACGCCGCCGATGTCGTCGCGGCGCTGAAGGCGCGTGCGCCCGCCCTGCGGTTCTTCGGCATGGGCGGTGACGCGCTGAAGGCTCGAGGCGTCGAGCTCGTACACGGCGCGCACGAGATCTCGGTGATGGGCATCACCGAGGTGCTGCCGAAGATCCCGCGCATCCTCACCGTGCTGTCGGACCTCGCGGCCGCGGCCCGCGCGCGAAGGCCCGCCGCGGCGCTGCTCGTCGACGTTCCGGACTTCAACCTGCGCCTCGCGAAGCGGCTCAAGGCGCTCGGCATCCCCGTCGCCTGGTACATCAGCCCGATGGTCTGGGCGTGGCGGCCCGGGCGCGTGAAGGCGATCGCCGCGCGCGTCGACCGCATGATGTGCATCCTGCCGTTCGAAGAGGCCTTCTACCGGGGCACCGGGGTCGCCGCGCGCTACGTCGGCAACCCGGTCGTCGAGCAGGTGCCTGCGCCGGCCGAGCCCGCGCACTTCCGCCGCGCGCTCGGGCTGCCGGCCGAGGGCCGCTACCTCGCGCTGCTGCCCGGCAGCCGCCGGTCGGAGATCTCGCGCATCTTGCCGGCGCTCGCCTCCGCCGCGCGGCGCATCGACGTGCCGGTGGTGGTGCCGGTCGCTCCCGGGCTCGATCGCGCGGCGATCGCCCTCGCTTTCGAGGGCGTGCGCGCGCACTTCGTCGACGGCCGCGCCGCAGAGGCCGTCGGGGCGAGCGACATCGCGGTCGTGGCGTCGGGCACGGCGACGCTGGAGGCCGGCCTGATGCAGCGGCCGCTGGTGGTGGTCTACCGGCTCGCTCCGGTGAGCTACCTGGTCGGCAAGGCGATGGTGAAGCTGCCGCACTTCAGCCTGGTGAACCTGCTCGCGGGGCGCGGCGTGGTCCCCGAGCTGCTGCAGGCGGAGCTGACGCCCGAAGCGGTGGCGCGCCACGTCGGCGAGCTGTGGTCGGGCCCGGCGCGCGAGGCGCAGCTGCAGGGGCTCGAAGAGGTTCGCGCGAAGCTGGGCGGTGCGGGAGCCGCGGGCCGCGCGGCGGACACCGTGCTCGAGCTGCTCGGGCTCACGAGTCGGTGAGGAAGTTCACGGCGACCTTCTCGCTGCCGCCGCCCTTCAGCTCGACGACGCGCTTGATGGTCTTCGTGAGGCTCGGGTCCTCGATGACGAACTCGATGGTGTGCCGGCCGGCGGCGAGCTCGAGCTCGTGAAACGACTTCGACGACGCCACCTGCTTGCCGTCGACGACGTACTTCGTCGCGAACGGAGTCGCCTCCAGCTGCAGGGTCGCCATCGCCGGAGCCGCCGGCGCCTGGGCCTTCTCGGGCACCGTCCACTCGATCGTGTCGGGCTTGCCCGCCTTCACGAAGAACGCGAGCGACTTCTTCTGGCCCGAGGCGGCGTCGGCGAAGACGAGCGTGTGTTTTCCGGGCTTGAGCTCGAGCTCGAGCGGCGTGGTGCCGCGCGGCTTGCCGTCGATCGTCAGGGCCGTCGGCGGCGTCGACTTGAACGCATACGTGACGTCGGAGCTGGCGGTGGGCGGAGGCTTCACCGGCTCCGGGTTCTTCACGGGCTCCGGGTCCTTCACGACGACCGGCGGCGGCTCGGGGTCCTTCACGACGACCGGCGGCGGCTCGGGGTCTTTCACGACGACCGGCGGCTCGGGGTCTTTCACCGGCGACGGCGCGACGACGATCGGATCCTTCGGTGGCTCGACGGTGCGCGAGCCCTGGTAGACCTTCAAGCCCAGCACGCCGACCACGATCGCAAGCACGACGCCGGCGGCGAGCAGCGCGATCGGCGGCCGGCTCGACGGCGGCGCAGTCACCGGCGGCGGCGCGGCGTCGACCCGCGACAGCGGGGCTGGCCCCACGTCGGGGTCGAGCGGGGCGGCGCCGTTCAGGGGCAGCTGGCCGGTGGCGGCGGGCACGTGCTGGTCGGTGGGCGCGAGCAGCAGCGCGGGCTGCTTGTCGGTTCCCACGATCTGCGCGTCGCCGAGCTGCAGCACGGCGGCGCCGCCGAGCTGCACCTGCCCGTGCGACGGCAGCCGCGCGATCTGCGGATTCGACGACGGCACCTCGAGATCGGTCTTCGCGGCCGCGGCGTCGGTCGCGAGCCCGGGGCTGGCGTTGAGGGCAGCGTTGACGGCGCCCCCGATGCTCGACCCGGAGCCCACCGGCGGAGGCACCGGCATCGCGCCCTTGTACGTCTTGTCGAGGGGCTCGGCCGGCACGACGTCGGAGGGGAGCTTCCCGTGGTCCGCCGCGATCACGCGGAACAGCCGCAGCAGATCTTCGCGCCCGACCTTGTGCCCCTCGTAGACGAGGTACTTCTCGAGATCCGCCGCGAGCGCCGCCGCCGTCGGGTAGCGCTTCTCGGGGTTCATCTGGAAGCAGCTGTTCAAGATGATCTTCAGCGGCTCGGGCGTATTCGGGCGCAGCTGCTCGACCGGCTTGATCCGCATGTGGCGCGCGTTCTCGATCTGCTCGACCTCCATCTCGCCGGCGATCGCGCGCGCGTTCGTGAGCAGCTCGTACAGCACGAGGCCGAGCGCATAGACGTCGACGCGGCGGTCGATCTTCTGCCCCGTGATCTGCTCGGGCGCCATGTACGGGTACTTGCCCTTCACCAGGCCCGCCTGCGTGCGGTGCATGGTGTCGGCGGCCTTGGCGACGCCGAAGTCGATCACCTTCACCTGGCCCCCGGTCGACAGCAGCACGTTGTGCGGGGTGACGTCGCGGTGGATGATGTTGAGCGGCTGGCCGCGCGCCCCGACGGCGTCGTGCGCGTAGTGCAGCGCGAGCGCGGCGTCGGCCATCACGCGGGCGGCGAGCTCGGGCGCCATGTACTCGCCGTGGCGCTCGTGCTCGAGGCTGATGGTCATCAGGTCGTAGCCGGGCACGTACTCCATCGCGAGGTAGTAGACGCCGTTGACCTGCCCGAGATCGAAGACGCGCGCGATGCCGGGGTGGTTGAGCTGCGCCACGAGGCTCGCCTCGTCGAGGAACATCTTCACGAACTCGGGGCTGTTGCAGAGGTGCGGGTGGGGGCGCTTCACGACGCAGACACCCGTGGGACCTCGCGCGAGGAAGACGTCGGCCATGCCGCCCGCCCCGATGCGCTTTTCCAGCACGTACTTGCCGAGTTGCTCCGGCATCCCGGCTGCCAGACTTACCACCTTCGCGAGCGTCATAGTGCGATGCTCGCCGCCCGTGACGGCCACCCTGCTCTCGCTGCTGCTGCTGCAGACACCCGAGGCAGCGGACGCCCCGCCGCCCCCGCTCGTTCCGCGCGGGGTCGAGGTCTTGCGCTCGGCGATGCACACGTACGTGACCGGTGAGCGGCGCTCCGTCATCCCGTTCGCGGCCACGGCGGCCGTCACGATGACGGCCGGCGGGCTCCTGCTGCTGTCGAGCGACGCCGTCGCGCGCGGGGCCGCCTGGCCGCTGCTGGGGTTCGGCGTGCTCGAGCTCGCCGCCGGGCTGTTCTTCGGCATCCGCAACGAGCGGCCGAAGCTCGACGGGCAGCTCGACGCCGACCCGGCGGCGTTCGTGCGCGAGGAGCGCGAGAAGCTCCGCCGCATCAGCCGCCGCAACCAGCCCGTGCTGCTCGCCGTGTGGAGCGCCGTCATCGCCGCCGGCGGCGTCATGGGCGGCATCGGCGCCGCGCGAAGCCTCCCCACGGTGACGGGCGTGGGCCTGGGGCTCGCGGTGCAGGGCCTCGCGTTCTTCCTCATCGACTGGGCGGTGCTCGATCGCGCTGACGAGTACCTCGCCGTCCTCGATGCTTTCGGCTAAGGCGTGCGGCGCAAGTGTCCACGCGCCGCAAAGCCCTGGTCATCATTCCCACGTACAACGAGCGGGACAACGTCGCCGCCATCACCGCGGCGGCGATCGCGGCCGACCCGCGCCTCGACGTGCTCATCGCCGACGACAACAGCCCTGACGGCACGGGCCAGATCGCCGACGAGCTCGCCGCGAAGGAGCCGCGCATCCAGGTGCTCCACCGCGCGAAGAAAGAGGGCCTCGGCCGTGCGTACCTGCACGCGTTCGCCTGGGGTCTCGAGCGCGGGTACGAGTACCTCGTCGAGATGGACGCCGACTTCAGCCACGACCCGAAGTACCTGACGCCGATGCTGAACGAGGCCGAAGCCGGCAGCGATCTCGTCATCGGCAGCCGCTACGTCGACGGCGGAGGCACCGTGAACTGGGGCCCCGGCCGCAAGCTCCTCTCGCGCGGCGGCTCGCTGTACGCGCGCACGATTCTCGGCGTGAAGCTGAGAGATCTCACCGCCGGCTTCGTCTGCTTCCGCCGCGCGGTGCTGCAGGCGATCGATCTCAACGCCGTGAAGAGCTCGGGCTACGCGTTCCAGATCGAGCTCAAGTACCGCACGCTGAAGGCGGGCTTCCGCGTGAAAGAGATTCCGATCGTCTTCGAAGACCGGCGCGTCGGGCAGTCGAAGATGAGCCGGAAGATCTTCGTCGAGGGGCTCACGATGGTGTGGAAGCTCAAGCTCAGCGTGTGACGTGCGCCTGCTCGAGCACCTGCTGATCGCGCTGCCCGCGGTCTTCTTCGTCGTCGACCCGCCGGGGGCGCTGCCGCTCTTCCTCGCGATGACGGCGCGCGACTCGCGCGAGAAGGTGAAGTCGATGGCGCTGCGCGCGTGCGTCGCCGGCGCGCTGCTGCTGTTCTTCTTCGCGTTCTTCGGGGCGCTCATCTTCAAGATGTTCGGCGTCACGCTCGCCGCGTTCCGCGTGGCCGGCGGCATCCTCCTGATGCTGACCGCGCTCGACATGCTGCGCGCCGAGACGTCGAAGACGAAGACGTCGGAGGCCGAGACGCAGGAAGGCGTGGAGAAAGAAGACATCGCGATCGTGCCCCTCGCCATGCCGGTGCTGAGCGGGCCGGGCAGCATCGCGGCCGTCATGGTGCTGATGGCCGATCAAGACGTCTACCCGCGCGGCATCGCGGTGGGCATCGCTATCTTGATCACGTTCGTGGTGACCTACGTCACGCTGATGATGGCGCAGCGGCTGACGAAGGTGCTGGGGCAGACCGGCATCGCCGTCACGCAGCGCATCTTCGGCCTGCTGCTCGCGGCGCTGGCGATTCAGTTCATCGCCGACGGGGCGCGACAGCTGTGGAAGGGGTGAGGTCGGCTCGACGGCCCACGGCGGGCGCGGTCGGTAACACGCACCAGATCCGGCATCGGGTTGACGCCTGTCAACGCCGACGGCTGCGCGCGCGGCCATCATGCGCGGCTTCAATTGCCCCCGAAGCGAAAGACAGGCCCCTTCGACGTGCCGCTGCGCGAGCTCGTCGCGCGCAGGCTGCCCACGGTCGCGCGTGACGCGAGGCTCGCCGACGTCAACCGCCTCTTCGACGAGCCCCACCACCACCACGTCGCGGTGCTCGACGCCCGGGGCCGCCCGCTCGGGGTCATCTCACGCGAAGAGCTGCGCCTGTGGCCGCCGCCGCTGCCGGCTCCTCCGCTGCCCGAGCTGATGAGCAAGGCGATCATCGCGGTGCCCGCGAGCACGACACTCGCCGCCGCGAGCGCGCTGATGGTGCGGCGCAAGCTCGACGGGGTGCTGGTGCCGCTCGAGCCGGGCTACGGCTGCGTCGTGGCCGCCGATGTGGTGCGGTGGATCGCGTCCCAGCCATGACTTCGTTGTTATGAGGCGACCATGGAAGCCGCTGAGATCATCCGCGCGCTTTCGCAAATTTCCGTGTTCTCGGCTCTCGAAGAACGCGATCTGCGAACAGTGGCGTCAGTCACCCGCGTGAGGGAGCTCGCAGCGAGCGAGCAGCTCTGGGCGTATGGCGAGCAGGCCGAGTGGCTCGGCGCGGTGATCTCGGGCCGGCTCAAGGCCACGCGGCACCAGCAGGGCCGCGAGCTGATCGTCGAGGTGCTCGGCCCGGGCGATCTCGTCGGCGACGTCGCGTTCTCTCTCAAGGCCGCCTATCAGTTCGACGTGGTGTCGCTGCGCAGGGCGCGGGTGCTGCTGGTGCCGTCGCAGCCGCTGCGTGGGCTGCTCGTGCAGCGGCCGAAGGCAGCGGTGGCGCTCGGGGTGCAGCTGGCGTCGCAGGTGATGCAGCTCACGCGGCGGGTCGAGACGCTGACGGGCGGCACGGTGGAGCAGCGGCTCGCGCGCGTGCTGGTGGGCCTGGTCGATCGCTTCGGTGAGCCGTTCCCGGGCGGAGTGCTGGTGCCGCTCAAGCTGCGCCGCGAAGATCTGGCCTCGCTGGCGGCGACCACGCTCGAGAGCACGAGCCGGCGCCTCACGGTGTGGAGGCGCAAGGGCATCGTGCAGCCGCAGCCCGCGGGCTACCTGGTGAAAGATCTCGCGGCGCTGCGCAGAATCGTCGAGTCGTGAGACCGGCTACCGGATCTCGAGGTGGAGGTGCGGGCCGCTCCACACGCGCTGGCCGCGGGGCCGGCGGCGCTCGTCGGCGACGTGGTAGCCGGCGGCGCGCGCCTCGCGGATGAACTGGTCGATCTGCGCCGAGGTCTTGTCGCGCGTGCGGACGTCGATCGCGCGGCCCTCGTAGTGCGCCGAGCCGGGGTTGTGGCGGCCGCCGTTCGTCGACGTCACGGTGAAGCCGCGCGAGCGCGCGAAGTCGACGAGCTCGCGGTAGTCGCCGGTGCGGCGCCCCGGAGCGGTGGTGTTTCCGACCTCGAAGCTGTCGGTGTTGCGCAGCCGCTCGAACGTGCGGCGGCCGGCGATGCCGTCGACCTCGAGCCCCTGCGCCTGCTGAAACGCCCGCACCGCCTGGCGCGTGCGTGCTCCGAAGATCCCGTCCGCCCCGCCCGGGCTGAAGCCCTGCGCCGCCAGCTGGCGCTGGAGGTTCGTCACATCGGTGCCGCGGGAGCCGGTCTGGAGCGTGAGGGACATGCATTATTGTCGGAATGTGACTTTTATTGTTGTTAATTCAACACGTTGCGCTCGAAGCGCAACGCGCAGACCCGCGTCGCGGCGGAGTTTTGCGCTTGGCGCGATGTAGGCGAACCACCGACCACCGACCACCGACCACCGACTCAGAACAGGTGGCGGCGCATGCTGATGTTCGCGAGCAGCCCGATGCCGAGCATGACGCTGACCATCGAGCTGCCTCCGTAGGACATCAGCGGCAGCGTGATGCCGGTGACGGGCAAGAGGCCGGTCACCATTCCGATGTTCTCGAACACCTGCCAGAAGATCATGGCGGCGATGCCGACGGCGACGAACGCTCCGAAGCGGTCGCGCGAGTTGTACGCGACGTTCAGAGAGCCGACCAGGATGACGCCGTACAAGAGCAGGAGCAGCAGGCACGACATGAAGCCGTGCTCCTCGGCCCACACCGAGAAGATGAAGTCGGTGTGCTGCTCCGGCAGGTAGCGCAGCGCGGTCTGGGTGCCCTCCTTCCAGCCCTTGCCGCCGAACCCGCCGCTTCCCACCGCGATCTTCGACTGCATGGAGTGGTAGTTCGTGCCCTTCAAGTCGCTGTCGGGGTCGAGCCAGCCGGTGATGCGGCCCTCCTGGTGCCTCTTCATGTGGTGGCGGATCAGCGTCGAGCGCTTCTCGCCCTCGGGAACCGGCCGAGCGAAGTCGTTCCAGATGACTCCGGCGCCGACGAGCCCGAGCACCGCGGCCGCGACCACCACCGTCCACTTCACGCGCGCGAAGGCGATCAGCGTGAGCGCGGTGAACGTCATCATCAGCGCGGTGCCGAGGTCGGGCTGCACGAGCACGAGCAGCGTCGGCACCACCGCGAGCACGAGCGGCGGAATCAGCCGCAGGAACCCGTAGCTCGGCGACGCCGGCCGGTAGTCGTCGTGAAAGTACTTCGCCATCATCAGCACCATGCCGATCTTCATGAACTCGGCAGGCTGAACGCGGAACGGGCCGAGCACGAGCCAGCTCTCGGCGCCCTTCGCCTTCGTCCCCACGAGCTTCAAGAGCAAGAGCAGCCCGATGTTGAGCAGGTAGATCGGCACCGCCGCGCTCTGAATGAAGCGCAGGTCGACGAACGTCACCGCGACGAGCACCGCGAGGCCGACCACCAGGTACACGGCCTGCGACGTCCACATGCTGCGCGCCGCCGACATCAGGTTGTAGAGGCCGATCATCGAGACCGCGAGCGACGCGATCAGCACGCCCCACGGCGCGTGAACGATCATCCGCGAGCGCTGGGCCCCGAGCTGCATCAGCGCACCTCCGTTTCCGGAGGAGCCGCCGGAGGAACCTCGGCCGTCGCCGCCCGCCCGCCCGCGTCGTGGCCCGCCGGAGCCGGAGCCCCCGCCAGCGCCGTGCCCGCGTCGACCTTCGGCGGAGCCACCACGATCTTGATCGGCGGAGGCGGCGTCCAGTTGCTCCCGAAAGCCACCGAGTCCGCCGCCTTCAGCTCGAAGTACTTCTGAAAGACTGCCGACGCCGCCGGCGCCGCGTCGGAGCCGCCGTGCCCACCGTGCTCGTTCAGCACCACCACCGCGATCTCGGGCGCGTCGGCCGGGGCGAACGACGCGAACCAGGCGTGGTCGCGCTCGAAGTAGCTCATCTGGTCTTTCTTGAGCCGCACCTCGCCGAGCTTCGCCACCTGCGCGGTGCCCGTCTTGCCCGCCACGAGAATGCCGCTGAACGCCCCTTTGAGCCGCGCGCGCCCGCCGGTGCCGCCGCCGACGTTCACCACGGCCGACAGCGCCTCGTTCACGATGCGGTGCTGGTCTTCGGTGACGTCGATCTTCCGCACGAGCTTCGGCTCGAACTTCGCGATCACGCGGCCGTCGGGCGCCTCGACGTGCTCGACGACCTGCGGCTGGTACAGGTTCCCCGTGCCGAGCGCCGCATAGGCCATCGCGAGCTGCAAGGGCGTCACGTTGACGTCGCCCTGGCCGATCGCCGTGTTGAGCACCATGCCCTTCTGGTACCCGCCGGGCGTGACGCGGTCGTGGTACGCGGTGTCCGGCATGATGCCCGGCACCTCGGCCGCCACCGAGAAGCCCGTCGGCTGGCCCAGGCCGAACTCGCGGCCGACCGCGGCGACGGCGTCGATGCCGATCGCGAAGCCGATCGAATAGAAGTACGTGTCGCAGCTCTTCTGCAGGCCGGTGATCGCCGCCACGGTGCCGTGCACGGAGTGGCAGCGCCAGACCCGGGAGCCCAGCCGGTACCCGCCCGTGCAGTGCGCCGGCGTGTGCTCGGTGAACGCGCCCGACCGCAGGCCCGCGATCAGCGTGATCGGCTTGAACGTCGAGCCCGGGCTGTAGTGCTGGGCGGCGACGCGGTTGACCATCGGCTGCAGCGGGTCTTTCGCCATCTCCTGCAGCTGCTTCGACGACACGCGGCCGGTCAGCACGTTCGGGTCGAACGACGGCCGCGACACGGCGGCGAGAATGAAGCCGGTGCGCGGGTCGACCGCGATGATGGTGCCCGCGGCGCCCGGGAACACCCTCTCGGCCTCGGCCTGGAGGCGCGCATCGATGCTCAGCACGACGTTGTTGCCCGGCCGCGGCTGAGACACCTCTTTGACGGGGAACTCCTCCTTCGGCTTGCCGCGGGCGTCGACGACCTGCTTGTTCCAGCCGTCCTTGCCGCGGAGCATCGACTCGAAGCCGCGCTCGACGCCGCGACGGCCGATGTAGTCGCCGAGCGCGTACGGCGAGCGCGCGACGTCGGCGGCGCCGTTGAGCCGCTGGATCTCGTCTTGCGTGACCTCGTTCATGTAGCCGAGGAAGTGCGCGAGCGCGGGCCCAGCCGGGTAGTTGCGGTGCGGCACCTTGTCGACTTCGACGCCCGGCAGCCGGTGCACGACGGCGTTCACGCGGTCGAGCGCGTCGCGGCCGAGGTCGGTGTCGACCTGCATCGGCTGGTAGCGCTGCGGCCCGTGCGCCCCCTTCACCGACGCGATGACGCGCGCCTTCTGGGCCTCGTCCCACCCGATGAGGTCGGCGAGCTGGGGGATCACCTCGGCGACGCACTTCTGGCAGAACGCGGGCGTGATGAAGACGTCGAACGACGGGCGGATGTCGACGAGCACCTCGCCGCGCCGGTCGCGGATCTGGCCGCGCGGCGCGCGGACGCGAACGTCCTTGAACTGGTTGTCGATCGAGAGCGCGAGAAACTCTTCGTGGCGAATCACCATGAGCCGGTAGAGGTTCACGGCGAGCACGAAGAGCCCGAACAGGAAGAAGCCGCCCACCCAGAAGAAGCGGACGCGGAGATCCTTCCCCGTCGTTGCCCGGCCCAGCTTCATCTCAGCATGCCCGCCTGCGGCCGCTCGTACGCAGGGTCGAGCTTTCGCAGCAGCGGCCACAACAGCGCCGCGGCCACCGCGCAGAGCAGCGCCTGCAGCGGCAGGCCGGTGAGCGAGATGATGGTGCCGCCGCTCGCCGTCGACGTCAGCCACGAGAAGAACGCGGCGAGCAGGCCGTGCACGAGCGCCGACGCTCCGCACAGCAGCGCGAACAGCGCGCGCGCGCGCGCGTCGACGAACGACGACAGCATGCGCGTCAGCAGAAAGGTGAGCACCGCGAGGAACGGGTAGAGCCCCGTCGGCCGGCCGGTGAACACGTCGAGCAGGTAGCCGATCGCGAACGCGGCGAACGCGCCCTCGAGCGTCGCGGCGCGCAGGCCGAGGAACACGACGAGCGCGAGCGTGACGTCGAGCCGCGTCACCTCGAGGCCGAGCTGGCGCGTGACGACCGCCTCGATCGAGAGGAACAAGAGCGCCAGACCCACGGTGGCGGCGAACCTCACTTCTTCACCTCACCGTGCAGCGGAGCGAGCGCGAGCGTCGACGGCAGCAGCAGAACCTCCTCGACCTTTCTCAGGTCGACCGAAGGCAAGACCTGCGCCTTCAGGAACATCGCGTTGGCCTCGCGCTCGACCTTCTGCACGCGGCCGATGACGAGCCCCTTGGGGAAGAGGCCGTCGGTGCCCGAGGTGATGAGCACGTCGCCGTCGACGACGTCGTCTTCACGCAGCACGTTGTCGAGCTTCAGGGGTGCTCCGCCGCCCGCGCCGACCGCGGTCGCGCGGACACGCGTGCGCTGCACGATGGCCCCGAGGCGGCTCGAAGGGTCGGTGATGAGCATGACGTCGGCGGTGCCGCCGACGACGAAGCGCGAGACCTGGCCGACGACGCCGTCGTGCGTGAGCACGGGCATGCCGACGCGCACGCCGTCGCCCTCGCCGCGGTTGATGCGCAGAGAGATGTAGTGAGGCGACGCGTTGACGCCGATGACGCGCGCGGCGAGCTCGGGCTCGACGGTGGTCTCGGTGTAGCCGAGCGCGGCGCGCAGCCGCTCGTTCTCGGCCTTGGCCTCGCGCATCGCGTTCAGGTCGGCGCGGGCGGCCGAGAGGTCGGCGACGCACTGGTCGCGCTCGGCCCGGGCGCCGCGCAGCGCCACGTAGCCGTCGAGGCCGCCCTTCGAGCCCTCGATGACCGAGGTCAGGCCGCGCTGCAGCGGCGACGAGATGGCGAGCACGACGCGGTCGGCGAGGTTCGGCTCACGGCCCTTGTGGCCCGACGAGAGGTAGTTGATGAGGGGATACAAGAGCAGCGTGCCGACGATCAGCAGCTCTCGGTAGCGCTTGAACAGCGAAAGCATCGACGTGGCTCAACCGTTGTTGGAACTTGCATGTTCCGAAGGCAGATCCTACAGGGAGCCCCGCGTATGAACGAGTCTTTCGACGCGAAGCGCTTCCTCAGCTATCTCTTCATCGCCGCCATCGCGGTGCTGTTCGCGCTCCAGTGGGGCCCCGGCTCCGTCGGGTGCGGCAAGGGCGGCAGCAAAGGCGCCACACTCGACCAGGAGAGCGCCGCGACCGTGAACGGCAAAGAGGTGCCGCTCAAGAACTTCAGCCGCGTGTACGTGGGGCAACTACAGCGGTACAAGTCGCAGGGCCTGACGGCGCAGCTGGCGAAGCAGCTGGGGCTGCACACGCAGATCCTGAACCAGCTCATCGACAACGAGGTGGTGGCGCAGGCGGCGGCGGCGCGGGGCATCGTGGCGTCCGACTCCGAGGTCGCCGACATCTTGAAGCGGAACTCCGAGTTCCAGAAGGACGGCAAGTTCGACGTCGCGACGTACCGCGACGTGGTGGTGCAGTACTACCGGCGCACCCCGGAGGACTTCGAAGAAGAGATCCGCCGCGAGCTATCGGCGCAGAAGCTGCTCGATCTCGTGGAGCAGGGCGCGGTGGTCTCGGAGGACGAGGTCAAGGCGCGCTACCTGAAGGAGGCGAACAAGGCGAGCGCCACCTTCGTGCGCTTCACGCCGGCGCAGCTCGCCGACAAGGTGCCGCCCGCGAAGCCCGCGGAGCTCGACGCGTGGGCCGGCTCGCACGAGGCGCAGATCGCCGAGTACTACGAGAAGAACAAGGCGAGCTTCTTCCAGGACACGCGCGCCAAGGTGCGGGTCATCTTCGTGAAGTCGCCGAAAGACGAGGGCGACGCGAAGCGCGCCGAGGCGAAGGCGAAGGCGGAGGCGCTGCTGAAGGACATTCAGGGCGGGAAGGACTTCGCCGAGGTGGCGAAGGCGTCGAGCGACGACGTCGAGACGAAGGCGAAGGGCGGCGACCTCGGGCTGGTCGAGCGGTTCGCGATGCCGAGCGCGCTCTCGGAGGTGGTGTTCAAGAGCAAGCCGGGCGACCTGACCCCGGTCGTCGAGAGCCCGCTCGGGTACCACATCGCGAAGGTCGAAGAGATCAAGCCGCCCGAGACGAAGGCGCTCGAGGCGGTGAAGCGCGAGATCGCCGACACGCTGTGGAAGCGCGACAAGGCGATGGAGCTCGCGAAGGCCGAGGCGCAGAAGGCGCTCGCCGCCGCGAAGTCGGGCAAGAACCTGATGGAGCTCTACCCGAAGCCGGCCGAAGACGCGGCGGCGGGTCAGTTCGCCGCGCAGACGAAGCCGACGGCGACCGAGACGGGCGAGTTCAACGCGTCGAGCCTCACCATCCCGCAGCTCGGGCTCGCGCCCGACGTGACGAAGGCGGTGTTCGCGCTCGAGGCCCCGGCGGTGCTCGACGAGGTCTTCACGGTGAACGAAGACGCCGTGGTGGTGGCGGTGACCGCGCGGTCGAAGCCCTCCGACGACGACTACGCGAAGCAGAAGGAGCAGATGACGACCGAGGCCATCAAGGGCAAGCAGTTCGAGCTCCGCGAGAGCTTCGTGAAGTCGCTGCGCAAGCAGGCGCAGGTGGTGCAGAACAACCAGGCGATCGACAAGGTGATCGAGGGCTGAGGGCCCGTGCAGTCGGATCTCTTCGTCGCGACGCCGGGCGAAGCGCCGCAGCTGGCGGCGAGCCCCGATCCGTTCTCGACGTGGCCGTCGGTGAGCCTGAAGCACGTGCTGGAGCTCGAGTGGCTGGGCTTCGCGAGGGCGGCGCGCACCGACGTGTTCGACGAGCCGCTGGTGGAGGAGCCGGGCTGCGTGGTGCGGCCGATGACGAGGCACGTCATCCAAAGGCTGGCGTCACAGTCCCCAGACGATCGAGAAGCGCTGGCCAGAGCGTGGCAGGCCGAAGCGTTCCCGCAGTGGCCGGTCGCGGCTGTCGAGCGCGTGCTCGAAGAGCTCAAGCAGCTGGCAGCTCGAGCGAAGCGGGAAGGCAAGGCGGTGCTGTACCGGCTGCCGCTGCCTGGCCCCTGAAGCCAGCCCGAACCGCGGCCGCTGAACGAACGCGGACCCGTGGCCGGGACCGAACGCGTAACCCGGGCCCGTAACCCGGGCCCGTAAACCGGGCCCGCAAACCGGGCCCGAGACCCGCCCCCCGTGCCCCGACCCCTACCCTGGCCCCGAAACGGCATTCCGACCGGCAGCCTTGGCGGAGTACATGGCGGTGTCGGCGGCCTGAAGCAGCGCGCGCCCGGTCTTCGCGTGATCCGGAAAGGTGGCCCAGCCGACGCTCACGGTGATCTTCACCGGCGCGCCGTCGACCACGAACTCGCGGGAAGCGATCGCATGCCGGATCCGCTCGGCGACGACCTTGGCGCGATCGGAGTGGGTCTCGAGAAGCAGCACCGCGAACTCGTCTCCGCCGTAGCGGCACGCCGAGTCGACCGAGCGCACCGACTCGGCGAGCGTCTTCCCGATCGCCTTGAGCAGCCCCGAGCCGACGAGGTGCCCGCGCGTGTCGTTGACCTCCTTGAACCGGTCGACGTCGAGGAACACGACCGAGACGGGCCGCCCGAACCGCTGCGCGCGCTCGATCTCGCGCTCCAGCGTCTGCGTGAGGTAGCGCGCGTTGTAGAGGTTCGTGTGCTCGTCGGTGAGCGTGAGCTCCTGCACCTTCCGGAAGTTGCGCGCGTTCTCGATCGCGATCGCCGCGTAGTCCGCGATCGCCGTCACCGCGCGCAGGTCGTCGCGGTTGAACGGCGGAGCGCCCTTGCGGTTCACCAGCTCGATCACGCCCAGCGACCGGCCCCGCAGCAGCAGCGGCACGGCGATCACCGACTGCGTCGTGAACTCCGTCACCTCGTCGAACCGCGGCGAGAAGTCGGGGTCGTCGCGCACGTCGTTCACGAGCCGGCCCTTCCCCGCCCGGAACACGGAGCCCGCGATGCCCTCGCCGGGCGGGATCTTCATGCCCTTCAGGCGGTCGGCCGCCGGCCCCACGCAGATCTCGAAGTACAGCTGCCCGTCGGAGCCCTCGAGCAGCAGCGACCAGCTCTCGGGCTGCAGCAGCTGGCTGACCTCCTGCATCACGACCTGCAGCACCTCGCCGACCTCGAGCGTCGACGTCAGCGCCTTCGCGATCTGGTTGAAGGCAGCGAGCTGCTCCAGGTTCCGCTTCATCGCGCCGAGCAGCTCTGACGGGTTCATCGCTTAGGATTCACTCTTCCATGAGTTCGACAGCCCCTCAAAGGTTCGTGCTGGCATCCGGCTCGCCCCGCCGCCGCGAGCTCTTGCAGCGCCTCGGCCTCGACTTCGCGATTCAGCCCGCCGACCTCGACGAGGCGCTCCAGCCCGGCGAGGCTCCCGCGGCGTACGTCGATCGCCTCGCGCGCGCGAAGGCGGCCGCGGTGCCGGGCGACGTGGTGCTCGCGGCCGACACCACGGTCGCGGTCGGCGGCGAGATCCTCGGCAAGCCGGCCGACCCCGCCGACGCGCGCCGCATGCTCGGCAAGCTCTCGGGCCGCGAGCACTCGGTCTTCACCGGCGTCGCCACGAAGAGCCACGCCCGCGTGGTCGAGACGCGCGTGTGGTTCAAGGCGCTGACCGCGGAAGAGATCGCCTGGTACGCCGCGACGCCCGAGCCGTACGACAAGGCCGGCGGCTACGCGGTGCAGGGCCTCGCCGCGGCGTTCATCGAGCGGCTCGACGGCAGCCCCACGAACGTCATCGGCCTGCCGCTGCCCGAGACGCTCGAGCTGCTCGCGCTCGCGGGGCTCGAGCTGCCGTTCAGAACCTCGCGGTGAGGGTCGTGCGGCGGCCGCGCGCCCTGCGTGGCCTCGGTGAGCGCGCACGACGTCGAGCCGAAGTCGCCCGAGTACACGCGCTCGTGATCCGCGGCGACGGGAGCGCCACACCCGACAATCAGCACGGCGAACGCGACCCGCATGCAGTAGGTGTGTATGCCAGCCCCCGAAGAAAACCGGACCAAACCGTGCTCGACACCGCCCAGCTCGAGAAGAACCTCGAGGCCCTCGAAGGCCGCATCGCCCGCGCCTGTGCCCGCGCCGGCCGCAAGGAGCACGACGTACAGCTCGTCGCGGTCTCGAAGCTCCACCCGCCCGAGCTGCTGCGCAGGGCGTACGACTGCGGCATCCGCCACTTCGGCGAGAACTACGCCCAGGAGCTGCGCGACAAGCAGGCCGCGCTCGCCGATCTGCCCGGCATCCGCTGGCACGCGATCGGGCCGGTGCAGACGAAGAACGCGAAGTACGTCGCGAAGGCGGCGCACGTGTTCCACGCGCTCGAGAAGCTCGAGATCGCCGAGGAGCTCTCGAAGCGGCGCACGGGCGAGCCGCTCGACTGCCTCGTCGAGGTGAACGTCGCGCGCGAGAAGAGCAAGGCCGGCATCGAGCACGGCGAGGTGGCCGCGTTCATCGATCGCGTGAAGGGCCTGAAGAACCTGCGCGTCGTGGGGCTGATGACGATGCCGCCGCTGACCGAAGACCCCGAGACGTCGCGCCTGCCGTTCCGCGCGCTGCACGCGCTGGCGCAGCGGCTCGACCTGAAGGTGCTGTCGATGGGCAGCACGCACGACTTCGAGGTGGCGATCGAAGAGGGGGCGACGCTCGTGCGCGTGGGCACCGCGCTGTTCGGCGAGCGTCCGATCGACCCGACGCGTCCGGCTTGACGCTGACGCTCCGAGACCGAGACGCGAGCGCCGTCAGAGCTCCTTGAAGTCGAGCTTGCCCTCGTCGTCGACGCGAACCTCCCACTCCATGCCGCAGTAGTTGCACATGACGTTCGACTTGTGCCCGAACGCCTCGACGGGGTTGTTCGCGTTGCAGCCCGGGCAGTCGAACTCGGTGAACTTGCGCTGGTGCGGCTTCACCGCCTTCACGTCGTCGTCGTCGTCGTACCGGTAGTCCTTCATCGCCATGGCATCACCTCTCGGTCACGTCGGCGGTCGAAAGCGTACGGTACTTCGCGTCGAGGTGTTCCATCAGCTCGAACATCGCGTCGCCGTACTTCGCGCCGTCGCTGCCCGACCACCCGCTCGCGTTGACGTAGAAGCTCCCCGACTCGCACTCGCGGTTCCAGCCCGGGCCGGTCTGGTCGATGTCTCGGCCCAGCTCGTCGGTCTCGCGGCAGTCGCGGGCGCCGCTCATTGCGTTCTTCCAGCAGCAGCGCCCGTTCGGGAACACCAGGATCATCGGCCGGAACTTCACGTCGGGGTCGGTCACGAACGTGTCGGTGATGAGCGACGTCGCCATGAAGTCCTTCGGGCTCATGCCGTAGCCGTGGAGCAGGAACACGACGGGGTAGCGCTCGTCGGCGTTCTCGGGCGCGTCGTAGCCGGGGGGCAGCGCCAGCGCGTACTCCCACTTCGCTCCGAGCGCGGTGGAGTCGAACGACTCGACCTTCTGCCGCTCCGAGATCGACATTCCGCCGAACGGAGTCGCCGGGCGCTCGAGCTTCGGCCACGTCGCGGCCGCCCAGTTGAACATGGTGAGGAACCGGTTCGTGGCCTGCCCCGGCGTGCCGACGTGATCGCCCTCGCCGTCGAGAATGTCCTGCACGGTCGGCGGGTCTCTTCCGTACAGCACCTCGAGATCGCGCGGCACGCGCGTCGCCCAGTACGGAGTCCACGGGTGAAACGTGCCAGACCGCGGGTGCTTCATGCCCGGGATCTCGATGAAGTCGCGGTACTCGCCGACAGGCTTCTCGCCGCGCAGCGACTTGATGAGGCCGAACAGGTGCCGCGACATGACGCCGAGGTTGAAGACGTCGCGGATGCCTCCGTCGACGAGCACGTCGAAGCGCTTCAGGGTCGCGGCGTCCATCTTCCTCAGGTTCGAGCGCGCGTCGTGCGAGAGGAACTTCTCGATGCCGGCGGCGTAGTCGTGCTTCCCGTTGCCCTCGCCGATGTCCATCGTGCCGGGGACGCCGTCGAGGCCGTCGTCGCGGTAGCCCTCGCCGTCCTCGTGGATCCAGTCGTTCTCGGTGCCGCGCGGGTTCGTCGCCGGGTCGTAGTTGTCGCCGTTCGGGTCGCCGGTGGCGGCGCTCGCCGTGCAGCCGCCGTTGCCGTCTTCCTGCGCGTCGGCGCAGCCGTCGGCGCCGACGTCGTCGAACCGCTCGTGCGAGTTCTTCACGATGGGCTCGCCGTAGTCGCGGCGGCCGTTGCCGTTGAGATCGAACGCGAGCGCGAACTTGAGCGGCCGCACCGCCTGCCGGCACGGGTCGACGTTGCCGGCGTGGGCGTAGAAGAACGCCAGGTGCTCGCTCTTGCTCGCGGGCTGGGCGCCGCCCTTCGCCGCGCAGTAGGTCTCGGCGAACGCCTGCTCCATCGCGACCGGCAGCGGGTTCACCTTGTGCGCGGGGTTCGAGCAGAAGTCGACGGGCTCCTGGGTGGTGCGGCACATCCACAGGCGCGGCTGGCCGTCGCAGAACGTGATCGCGTCGTACGTTCCGAACGGGTTGTACTCGCGGTTGTAGACGTTCTTCACGCGCACCGGGTTGGTGCAGAAATCCCCCGGTGGGTTCTTCATGTGATCGACTGCCACACCGGGCGGGACAAAAGGCGACAGCGGGTTCTCGGTCGCGAAGTTCCCGTACGCGAGCGTGATGTCGCTGAACATGTCGATGTACGTCTCGCGGGTCGCCGACGTGCCGTTGGCCGTGTAGTGCCAGTGGTTGAAGTCCTGCGAGTGCTCCCACTGCTGGGCGGGCTCGCGGCGGGCGCACGCGGCGATCACGTCGGGATCGTTGAGCTTCTCGGGCCCCGTCGCCATGATCGCCTCGAGCTCGGGCAGCGTGCAGAAGCCACCGGTGCCGAACTTGTCGATCATGCGGATGAAGTAGGCGGCGTCGAGGGGCCCGCCGAGCACCGCGACGGCGTCGAACTTGTCGGGGTTGGAGAAGCCCAGGGCCGCGGCCCCCGTCGCGCCCATCGAGACGCCCGTCATGATGCGGTACGTGGTGCGAATGGGAGTGGGGGCTGGCGGGTTCTCGGTCTTCCCGCACGCCATGCAGAGAACCACGAGACCGGCAAGCAGGCGTTGCACGAGCAGCTCCCTTCAAGAACGAGGCGGCTCGTGAGATACCGCCCCTCTGCCGTGGCAGACAAGCCGGGAGGGCCGAAAATGAATTCGTCGAAGAACCTGACGTTGGAGTCACACGTGGCACGACACCGTTGTCCTGCAGTTACAATGAAGGCGGTGCGTTTCGCCGTTCTCGCCGCGTTCGCGGTCGTCGCTGCTCCCGCGGTCGCTGAGGAAGCGGCTGCGCCGATCAAGTCGGCGTTCGGGCCTGGAGAGCACTCGAAGTTCGTCGTCAGCTACCTCGGCGTGCCGGCCGGAGAGTTCGAGCTCAGCGTCGGCATGCTGATGAAGCGCGACGGCCGCGAGGTCTGGCCGATCTTGAGCGTCGCGCGCACGGACATTCCCATCTACACGATCAACGACAAGTACGTGGCGTTCTGGGACCCGCGCGCGCAGGAGCACGTCGGCACCGACTTCTGGATCGACGAGAACAAGAAGAAGCGGCGTGAGCACGTCTACATGAAGCGGCCCGAGAGCAAGGCGCTCGTGAAGCGCGCGCTGCCGGGCGAGCCGCTGCACGACACCTGGTACGACGTCGACCCGACCGCGCTCGACGTCTCGTGCGCCGTGATGTGGCTGCGCAACATCCCTCTGGAGCAGGGCAAGAAGTACTCGCGCCCCGTCTTCACCGGAGCCGTCGCCTTCACCATGTCGGCCGAGATCCTCGAGAAGACGACGGTGAAGACGAAGTGGGGCGAGAAGCCCGCGTGGAAGGTCGCCGTCTTCACGCAGTTCGCGGGTCAGCTCGCGCAGAAGAAGAACCTGACGGCGTACCTCGCCGCGGACAACCTCCAGAACATCTTGAAGGTCGAGGCCGAGTTCATCCTCGGTCAGATCAACGCTGATCTCGTCGAGTTCGAGGCCGGGAGAGACTTCACACGCGGATGATGATGCTTTCTGTTCTTGCTGCTGCCGTCGTTCTTGCTGCACCCGCCTCGCCGGGCACTGCTGCTTCCCCGGGCACGGCAACTGCTCCACCCGAGGCTCCCCCGGAGATCCCGACCGACGCCGACTGCCGGCCTCTGCCGGCGTGGAAGGGGCCGGTCTCGTTCGCGCCCGGCGAGGTGCTCGAGTACGACCTCGACGCGCTCGGCGCCAAGGCCGGGCGCATGACGATGTCGGTGAAGCCGCGCAAACAGTCGCAGCTCCCGGTCGAGGTCGCCATCGAGACGAACACGTTCTTCTCGAAGGTGCGGCGCGTGAAGGGCTCGGGAACCAGCTACCTGAACACGAAGACGCTCAAACCCGTGCGCTACTGGGAAGACGCGACCGAGAACGAGGTGCACCGCACCGCCGACGTGACGTTTCAGCCGCACCTCGCGCACCTGGTCGCGACGATCGGCGACCGCCAGGGCGAGGCCGACCTCCCGTTCGGAGCCGACGGGCTCGACGTGGCCGGCGCCATCTACCTGATGCGGCAGCTGCCGCTGAAGTCGGGCACGACGCTGTGCTTCGACATCTACGGCATCCGGCGCATCTGGCGCGTGTGGGGCACGGTGCAGCCGCGCGAGCACGTCTCGCTGCCGGTCGGCGAGTTCGAGGCGTGGCACCTGGCTGGCCAGGCCGCGCGGCTCGACCTGCCGCAGATGCGGCGCGAGGTTCACGTGTGGATCAGCGACGACGCCCGGAGGCTCCCGCTGGCGGCGCTCGGGTCGATCGACATCGGCACGATTCGCGCGACGCTGACCGGCTTCACGCGGCCCGGCGATCGAGCCGCCGAGGCCGAGAACAAAGCCAACATCAAGTGGTAGTCGCGGGGTTGCGCAGCTTGCCAGCGGCCATCGAGAGCCGCTTGCGCAGCTGAGTCACGACCACGTGCAGGTACTCGAGGCGGTTCAAGATGCGGAAGTCTTCGCCGGCCTCGATCAGCGCCGCGGGTGACAGCTTGCGGCTGTCGAGCGTCTCGAGGACCTGGCGGAAGTGGGCCTCGACCTCGTTGACGGCCTCGAAGCCCTCGCGCAGATCGTCCTCGAGGAAGTCGAGGAGCACGTCGGTGTCTTCGCGCTTCGGCAGCAGGGCCTCGAGCCGATCGACGCACCGGCCGATCTCGTCGACGGCTTCGAGGCGCTCGAGGGATTCAGTGTCGGTCGATTCAGTCGTGACCATGTCGCGAACGCTACAGGCGTGATCGCGACCGTCAAATTACCGGCCGAGCTCCCGACTCCCGACTCCCGACTCCCGACTCAGATCAAACCGCGGGCGCGGCGGATCTGCTCGATCATCTTGTTGTACTCGACCTCGAACGCGGTCGTGCCTTCCTGCAGGTGCTTCAGGCGGCTGCGCGCTTCCTGGTCGATCTGGTCGTCGACGTCGAGGTGCTTCTTCATGATCTGGAAGACCTTCCCCCGGATCACGTTGTCGGCCGAGAACACCTCTTCGACGTTCCGGCTGATGAGCAGGAACTCGATCATCTGATTGATGACGTACTCGATGCCCTCGTCACCCATCTTGAAGCCGCGGACGTCGGCCATCTCGCGCTTCACCTGGTTGAACTTGCTGTGATCATAGCCGCGGCGCTCCAGCGCCTCGCGGGTGGCCTGGTTCACGCGCTCCTCGTTCGCGAGGTACTCGCGCATGATCGCCGCCAGATCCATCTCGGCGTCTGCGATCCGCAGCGCTTCCACCTCGATGTCGTTTTCCTGCATCAACTTCTGCACGGCCTCGCGCGCGATGATGGGAATGACCTTGGGGTAGAGCCGCATCGTTTGGTGGGTTTACTTGGCGCGATTTTCGCTGGCAACGAAAAAGGCCCGCGAAACGCATCATTCCGCGACCGGTGACCCTGCGTCCTCGAGCGACGCCGTGCGTACCTCGTCGGTGCCATCGCCCTTCCCGTGCAGCCAGGCATGCACGCGCTCGGCCACCGCGGGCCCGATCGCCTCGGCGAGCTCGTCGATCGAAGCGTCGCGCACGCGCTTCACGCTCCCGAAGTGCTTGAGCAGCGTGCGGCGCCGGCCGTCGCCGACTCCGGGGATCTGCTCGAGCTCGCTCTGCAGGCCGCGCTTGCGCGCCAGCTTGCGCTGGAACGTGATCGCGAAGCGGTGCGCCTCGTCGCGCAGCCGCGTGAGCATGAACAGCTCGGGGCTCGACTGCGGCAGCACGATCGGGTCTCTGCGGCCCACGAGGAACACGCGCTCGGGGCTCGCCTTCGACTCGGCGTCGCGGTCTTCCACCTCGAGGTCGCGGCTCTTCGCGAGCGCGACGAGATCGACGCCCTCGACGCCGAGGTCCTTCATGGCCGCGTGCGCGCTCGCGAGCTGGCCCTTGCCGCCGTCGATGACGATCAGATCGGGCAGATCGCCGCTCGTCACGCCGCGCCGGAAGCGGCGGCTCAAGACCTCGTGCATGCTCGCGAAGTCGTCGTTCTGCTGCACCGTCTTCACGCGGAAGTGGCGGTAGCCGTTCTTGTCGGCCTCGCCGTCGATCGACGCGACCTGGCTCGCCACGATGCTCTTGCCCTGGAAGTGGGAGATGTCGAAGCACTCCATGCGGCGGGGCGTGTTGCGCAGGTGCAGCTTCGCCTGCAGCCGCTCGAGCACCACCGCGGTCTCTTCCCGCGTCCGCTTGCGCTCGCTGAAGCTCCGCTCGGCGTTCTGGTGCGCGAGGCGCATCAGCTCGGCCTTGTCGCCCCGCTGCGGCACGGAGACGCGCACCTTCTCGCCCTTCTTCTCGCCGAGCAGCTCGCTCAGGGCGTCGAGCGGGCCGGGCGCGAACGGCAGCAGCACCTGCTTCGGCACGAAGTTGTCGGCGTCGTAGTAGAGGTTCACGAACGACGCGAGGAGCTCGTCGTCGGGGAACTCCTGGCCGCTGAAGAAGAACGGCTGGCCGCCGCTGATGCGACCGCCGCGCACGTAGAGCGCGTAGATGAGCAGGCGGTCGGCCTCGCGGTAGAAGCCGAAGACGTCCTGGTCGATCATCTCGGTGGCGGCGACGGCCTGCCGCTCGAGCGAGCGCTCGAGCGCGATGAGCTGATCGCGCAGCCGCGCGGCCTCTTCGAAGGCGAGCTTGTTGGCGGCCTCCTTCATGCGCAGGCGCAGCGACTCGAGCAGCGGCTCGCTGCGCCCTTCGAGGAACAGCACCACGGCCTCGACGTTCTTCCGGTACTCGGCCGGGTCGATCGGCAGCACGCACGGCGCCGGGCACCGCCCGATCTGGTACAGCAGGCAGGGCCGCTTGCGGTTCTCGAGCGCGTAATCGGTGCAGGTGCGCAGCTGGAAGTACTTGTTCACCACGCGCAGCGTCTCGCGAATGGAGGCGGCCGAGGCGTACGGGCCGAAGTAGCGGGCGCCGTCGCGCTTGATGCGGCGCACGGTCTCGAGGCGCGGGTACGTGTGCTCGAGCGACAGGCGCAGGCAGAGGAAGTTCTTGTCGTCGCGGAGCTGAACGTTGAAGCGCGGCTTGTGCTTCTTGATCAGCTCGTTCTCGAGGAGCAGCGCCTCCTTCTCGTTCTTGACGGTGACGGTGTCGACGTCGGCGAGGAAGCGATCGAGGAAGCCGACGAAGGCGCGGGTGTCGGTGCGCGTGAAGTAGGCGCGCACGCGGCTCCGCAGGTTGACGGCCTTGCCGACGTAGATGACGTCGCCGTCGTGGCCCTTCATCAGGTACACGCCCGGCGTCGTGGGCAGGTCGGCGAGCTTCTGTTCCAGCTTCTCGTTCACGGGTCGATCGGGCCGGGCGCGGCGGCGCCCGAGCGGTCTTCACGCTTGTACCAATCGACCCGCGTGACGCCAGGCAGCCCGTGCAGCGCCTCGTCGATCGTCTTGAGCAGCGCGCGCGTCGCCACGTTGTCGTCGTGCACCGGCATCGAGACGCACCAGCGCGTGCCCTCGTGCGAGAACGCGAGCGCGAACGGGCCGTACTCGCAGCGCCACTCTCCGCCCTTCTCGATCGGCGTCCCGAACTCGAAGCCGCGCGCGTTGAGCGCGTCGAGCACGGGCTCGAGCGCGTGCCAGTTCGCGTCGTGAAGCTCGACGACGGCGACGGAGCGCAGCTTCGCCGGGTCCCGGCTCATCGCCTCCGCCGGTACTTCCGCGGCTGTGCGCGCTTGCCCATCATGCGCTGCTCCGGCTTCGGCTTCGGGCCCGAGAGCAGCGCCCGCGACGGAGGCTTCACGCCGAGGTCCATCTCCTTGAGCAGCACGAGCCGGTCGCGCTCCACGGCGGCCTTCTCGAACTCCATCTCGTCGGCGAGCTGCACCATGCGCGCGGTGTGCTCCTTGATGAGGTGCCCGATCTGCTCCTTCGTGAGCAGGTCGTCGCCCTCGGCGGCCTTCGGCAGCGCGAGCGCGTCGCCGTCGTACAGGTACTGCGACAGGTCGAGAATGGCCTTCTTCACCGACTTCGGCGTGACGCCGTGGTCGAGGTTGAACGCCATCTGCAGCTCGCGCCGCCGCTTCGTCTCGTCGAGCGCGAGCCGCATCGACTCGGTGATCACGTCGCTGTACATGATCACGCGCCCGTTCAGGTTGCGCGCCGCGCGGCCGATCGTCTGGATCAGCGAGACGTGCGAGCGCAGGAAGCCCTCCTTGTCCGCGTCGAGGATCGCGACCAGCGACACCTCGGGGATGTCGAGGCCCTCGCGCAGGAGGTTGATGCCGACCAGCACGTCGAACTCGCCCTTGCGCAGGTCGCGGATGATGGCGGTGCGCTCGATGGCGTCGATGTCCGAGTGCAGGTACCGCACGCGCACGCCGACGTCCGCGTAGTACTCGGTCAGATCCTCCGCCATGCGCTTCGTCAGCGTGGTGACGAGCACGCGCTCGCCGGCCTTGGCGCGCTTGCGCACCTCCTCGAGCAGATCGTCGACCTGGTTCCCCACCGGCCGCACCTCGACCTCGGGATCGGTGAGGCCCGTCGGGCGGATCACCTGCTCCACCACGACGCCGCGCGCCTTCGCGATCTCCCACTCCGCCGGGGTCGCCGACACGTAGATGCCCTGCTTCACGAACTGCTCGAACTCGGGGAACTTCAGGGGCCGGTTGTCGAGCGCCGACGGCAGGCGGAAGCCGAACTCGACGAGGGTCTCCTTGCGCGAGCGGTCGCCGCGGTACATCGCGCCGATCTGGGGAATCGTCTGGTGCGACTCGTCGATGAAGACGAGCATGTTCTTCGGGAAGTAGTCGAGCAGGCACGGAGGCGGCTCGCCCTCGCTGCGCCCCGACAGGTGCCGCGAGTAGTTCTCGATGCCGTTGCAGAACCCGAGCTGCTCCATCATCTCGAGGTCGAACATCGTGCGCTGCTCGAGGCGCTGGGCCTCGACGAGCTTGTTCTGGCTCTTCAGCTCCGCGAGCCGCAGCTGGAGCTCGTCCCGAATCGACAAGATCGCGCTGCGGCGCTGCTCGGTCTCGGTGACGTAGTGCGAGCCGGGGAAGATGACGGCCTTCTCGAGCTCGCCGAGCGTCACGCCGCGCAAGGGGTCGAACTCGGAGATCTTCTCGACGGTGTCACCGAACAGCTCGATGCGCAGCGCGCGATCCTCCTCGTAGACGGGGAAGACCTCGACCGTATCGCCGCGCACGCGGAAGGTGCCGCGGTGAAAGTCCTGATCGTTGCGCGTGTACTGGCACTCGATGAGCTGCTTGAGCAGCTTCTCGCGGGGCAGCTCGCCGCCCTTGTCGACGTGGATCGCCATCTCGACGTACACGCGTGCGGTGCCGAGGCCGTAGATGCACGAGACCGAGGCGACGATGACGACGTCGTTGCGCGTGCGCAGCGAGTGCGTGGCCGAGTGGCGCATGCGCTCGATCTCTTCGTTGATGCTCGAGTCTTTCTCGATGTACGTGTCCGACGACGGCACGTACGCCTCGGGCTGGTAGTAGTCGTAGTAGCTGACGAAGTACTCGACGGCGTTGTCGGGCAAGAGCTCCTTGAACTCGCCGTACAGCTGCGCCGCCAGCGTCTTGTTGTGCGCGATGACGAGCGAGGGGCGGTTCACGTTCGCGATGACGTTCGCCATCGTGAACGTCTTGCCCGAGCCGGTGACGCCGAGCAGCACCTGCGCGTTGTCGCCCCGCAAGATCCCGTTCGTAAGCTCGCCGATGGCGCGCGGCTGATCGCCCTGCGGCGTGTACTCGCTGACGATGCGGAAGGGGGTGGACATCGGCGGCGGTCTTAACAAACCCTCCTGTCAGTTTCCGTCAGCAGTCTCTTTCGCCCTGAGCTTGTAGGGGAAGTTGACGGTCACGATGCCTCCGCCGCACGGCTTCGCGAACGGAGCCGCCGTGATGATCGGCCCGAGCGCCCGCTCGACGGCGCGGTTCAGCGGCGTGGTCCTGAGCCGGGTCACGCGCGGCGTACCTTCGGCGTCGATCACGAACTCGACGTCGACGTCGACGTCCGGCGCGTCGGCCGCCGCCATCGCGAGCTCGTACGCCGCTTTGACGGCGGGGCTCCGCTCGACCATCGACCGGAAGATGACGTCCTTCGACAGCCCGCCCGGCCCGCCCTCTTTGCACTCCTGAAAGGGCGGCGGCGGCAGCGGCGCGCAGACCGCCGAGGCCCTCGACCGCGCCCACGGCGTCCCTGCGTCTTTCAGCGCGGCGATCCGCTCGCAGTCGTGCAGGAACGCCGAGGCGGCGAGCGCGTCGTCGAACGGGCCGGGCCCGACGGAGTCGAGGTGCTTGCGCACCGTCTCGTCGGGACTCCCCGCGGCGAGGTGGTGCACCGCGAGGCGCGCGTGAAGCGCAGCGTCCTGCGTGTCGGCCGCCAGCAGCTCGTCGAGCCGCTCGATCGCCTGCGGCGTGCCCACCGGAGCCTTGAGCCACTTCGCCCGCTGCGAGCAGCCGCTGACGGCGACGAGCAAGGCCAGGAGCGCGACGCGCACGCGCACGCCATATCACCGCAGCGCGCGTCCCAGCCGATTTCGCTCGGCGTCGCGCAGCCCCACGAGCACCGCATCGCCCCGCCCGGTCACGCGCAGCTCGCCGTAGCGTGCGTTCGCGTAGAGGTCGCCCTTCCCCTCCTCGAAGAAGAACGCCTCGGCGCCGAGGCGAAGATCGCCGTGACGATCGCGGTAGCGCAGCGTCATGTAGGCGCCCTGCATCAGCGAGCGCGGGTCGACCGGCGCGCTGCATCGAGAGCACGGTGCGGGTGCCGTCGCTGGGCGCCTCCACCGGCGACGTAGAAGCCGCGGTACGCAGAGGCCTGCACTCAAGACAGCAGCGCCGCCAACCCGGGAGTCCGCATGACTCGGAGGTTGGACGGCGCCGCGGCACTGCACCAGGGAAATCAGAGCTTCGTGCGCTCGCGATCGAACACTCGCTTCTGCTGGTAGATGCCGAGGCTCATCGTCTTGGACGTGGTGGTCGTCGTCTTGCCGTGACCGTCGTGCGCGAGCGCCCTCAACGCGGCGTCGTCTTTGCTCGCCAGCGCGGCCTTCAGCTTCGCGAGGTTCTCGGGCTCGACGTGGAACACCGTCTTCGACTCGTGGCTGACTCCGTCGGCGCGCGTCGCAATCACCTTGAGCTTCACCTCGTAGCTGACCTTGCCGTGGGCATCGGTGAGCTTCTCGAGCTTGGTCTCGCGCTTGAAGTCCTCGCCCGTGACCTTCATGCCGAAGGCCGTCACGGCCCACTTGCCTTCATCTTCCGAGATCGCCTCGTCGAGCTTGCCGTGCTGCGTGACGCCCTTCGCGAAGCCGTTCTTCTTCGCGAACTCAACTTCGGCCTTCGCTCCGAAGAGGCCGATGCCTGCCTCGGCCGACTCGCCGCGCGTCACTTCGACCTTCGCCACGTGGACGTGCTGTTTCAGGAAGGCAGCGGCGGCACGACGCTCCTTCGCATCAGTGCTGGCGATCTGTTTCATCGCGACCATCAGCTGATGCGTTTCCGCTGGGTCCTTTGCCTTGAACTCGACCTCGGCAGCTTCGCTGATGCTGCCCTTCGCTCCGAGCTCGGCATCGAAGATCCCGGCGTGAATCTCGACCTTGCCGCCAATCGACTGCTCCTTCTCGAAGCGCAGCGTCATTCGGTAGTCGTCGAAGTCGTGCCGCTCGACCTCGAACGAGGCTCCCAGCGCCTTGTACTTCACGCTGTCGCCGTCGCTGAGGCCGACGATGCGATCTTTGAGGTCAGTAGCGGCGACCGCCGTGTCGGCACCGCGCTCGAAGAGGACGGCGGGGCTGCTCAGCACCTGGCCGAGGTTGGGCATCGCGCCGCCGCGCAGGCGCGCCTGTTCCTCCGCGGTACGGCCCGGGTCCTGGCGCGCTCCCGGCTGCTCGACCGCGATGGGACCTGCAGCCTGGGTCTTCACGTTGGAGCTCCACGCGGCGTAGTCGCCGCGGAAGGCCGCAGCCGCCTCGAACTTCGCGTCGTCCGCGAGCTGCTTGAGAGGAGCGGGAACCCGGAGCTTCTGGCTCGGCGAATAGATGTCCGGCGAGCGGACGTTGTAAGCCCCAGGTTGACCCTTCCCGGGCGTGCGCTCGAACAAGCCCTTGTCGGCGAGCAACGAGAGGAAGCGCTCGCGCTCTTCCGGGCCCATCGATTTGCAGAGGTCGTCGAGCTTGCCCATCTTGTCGAGCTCGCAGATGACGCGCTGAGCCTGGGCAGGCGGAAGGTGCTCGAGCTTCCTGCGGACGGCCTCGTTGCGCGACGACACGTCGGCGAAGTCGAGGCCCTGCCTGGCGAGACCGCCCGTGACAGAATCAGGCAGCTCCTGGACCACGTCTGCAGCGGTGCCGACGTCCGACAGGTGCTCGATGGGGTTCTTCGAGCTCTCGAGCGGCGGAGGCGGCGGCGCTGAGTCTTCGTGCTCTTCGATCGGCGAGGGAAGGATGGAGGAATCGACGGGCTTGGTCTGCATGACGGCTCCTTGGGACTGCGGGGTGCCGGGCATGCAGCAAGTTCGGGGACATAGCTAAGCGCGCGGAATCCCGCGTCGGCCCACCACATCACGTACGGAGCGGCGGACTACTTCCCCGCGGTCACGGCCTGCAGCGCCTTCAACCGGGCGAGCTCGAACTCGTCGCCCTTGTTCCAGGCGGGCATCTTCGCCGCGTTCGCGATCTCGAGCCCCAGCTCGAAGTAGAGGTGCACGTCCTCGACGGCTCCCGACAGGTCCCAGCTGTCGGTGAGCTCGTCGCTGGGCTGGTGGTAGTGCTTGTCTTCCCACTCTTCGCGCATCTTCTTGCCCCAGCCGTCGGGCTTGCCGACGAAGTCGTGGCCGCTCGAGAAGTACGCCGCCGGCACACCCCAGCGCGCGAAGTTGAACTGATCGGACCGGTAGAAGAACCCGCGGTCCGACAGCTCGTCGGGCTTCACCACCCGCCCCTGCGCCCGCGCCAGCTTGATGATCACGTCGTCGACGTTCGACTTGCCGAGGCCGATCACCGAGACGTCTTTCGTGCGGCCCCAGATGTTCGCTCCGTCGATGTTGATGTCGACGGCCATCAGGCCGACCGGCGCCGGCGGGTGCTCGACGAGGTATTGGGAGCCGAGCAGGCCCTGCTCTTCGGCCGCCACCGCCGCGAACACGATGCTGCGCTTCGGCGCCTTCGCCTGCCCGGTGAACGCGCGGAGCACCGTCAGCATCGCCGCCACCCCCGACGCGTTGTCGACCGCGCCGTTGTAGATGACGTCTTCGTTCGGCTTGCCCTCGGCCTTCTTGCCCAGGTGGTCGTGGTGAGCGGTGTAGACGACGAGCTCGCGCGACAGCTTCGGGTCGGAGCCCGGCAAGAGGCCCACCACGTTCGCCGTCTGCTTCTTCTGCACGACGTTCTTGAACGACGTGCTGACCTGGAGCCCGAGCGGCACCGGCTTGAAGTCGCGCAACTGGGCCGACCGGCGCAGCGCATCGAGCTCGAAGCCGGCTGCCTTGACGACTCGCTTCGCGGCGTCTTCGGTGACCCAGCCCTTCACCTTGAGGCGCTGTTGGTCGGTGTACGGCAGATCGAACTGCTCGCCCGTCCACGAGGTCTGCACGACCTGCCACGGGTAGCCCGCCGACGGGGTCGTGTGGATGATGATGCACGCCGCGGCGCCGAGCTTCTGCGCCATCTCGTACTTGTAGTCCCAGCGGCCGTACCAGAGGCGCGTCTTGCCCGCGAAGAGCTTCGGGTCGTCCTCGGGGTCGCTGTTCATCACGAGCAGCGTCTTGCCCTTGAGATCGGTGCCCTTGAAGTCGTCCCACTGGTACTCGCCGGCCTGGATGCCGTAGCCGACGAAGACGAGCTCGCTCGAGTCGACCTTCGAGAGCTCCTGGTGCTCGCCGGCGACGGCGATGAGGTCGTCCCAGAACTTCAAGCTGAGCGACTGCTTCGGGCTGCTGAGCTTCAGCTCGGCGGGGTGGCCGTCGATGCCGACGATGTCGAACGGCTGGTACCACGAGCCGCCGGTGCCCATGGGCTTGAGGCCCGCGAGCTCGAACTGCGCGGCGATGTAGGCTTGAGCGAGCTGGTCGCCCCGGGTCGCCGGGCCGCGGCCCTCGAGGGCGTCGGAGGCGAGGAAGCGGATGTGGCCCCGCATCGCCTCGGAGGTGATGAGCCGGTTGTCGGGACCTGCGCTCAAGGCAAGCGCGACGATGAGACCGTGAAGCATGCGGCGTCAGATACCCTACTCGGGCGCGACCTTCCACGTCGTGCCGGCCGGCGTGTCCATGATCTCGACGCCCATGGCCTTGAGCTCGGCTCGGAGCTCGTCGCCGCGCTTGAAGTCCTTCGCCTTGCGGGCGTCGTTGCGGCCGGCGATGAGGGTCTCGACCTTGGCGACGTCGATGCCGCGCTGCTTCACGGCGCGGTCGCGGCGGCGGAGCAGCCACTGCTCGGGGTCGTCCTCGAACAGGCCGAGCACGGTCGAGATCTTCTTCACGCTCTCCTTGAGGCCGGTCAGCGGCGCGTCGCGCTTCGCCTTGATGTGCGCGTTCATCTCGGTGAACAGCTCCGAGAGGTGGCCGAGCGCACCGGTGAAGTTGAAGTCGTCGTCCATCGCCTGCTCGATGCGCGGCAGGTGCGTCGTGTCGGGCGTGCCCGGCACCTCCGGTCGCGTCTTCGCGGAGCGCAGCGTCTCGTAGAAGTACTCCATGCGCGCGTCGGCGTCGGCGAGCGACTTGTCGCCGAACGCCAGCGCCTGGCGGTAGTGCGTCGAGAGGAAGAAGTAGCGCAGCGCCTCGGGGTCGACCTTCTGGAGCGCGTCGCGCAGGCGCACGACGTTGCCGAGGCTCTTCGACATCTTCGCGCCCTCGAGATCGAGGAAGCCGGCGTGCATCCAGCACTTGCAGAGCTGGACGCCGCTCGCGGCCTCGCTCTGGGCGATCTCGTTCTCGTGGTGGGGGAAGATCAGGTCGAGCGCTCCGCCGTGCAGGTCGAAGGTCTCGCCGAGGTACTTCGCGCTCATCGCCGAGCACTCGATGTGCCAGCCGGGCCGGCCCTTGCCCCACGGGCTGTCCCACGAGGGCTCTCCGGGCTTCGCGGCCTTCCACAGCGCGAAGTCGAGCGGGTCGCGCTTCGCCTCGCCGGGCTCGACGCGGGCCCCGGCCTCGAGGTCGTCGAGCTTCTTCTTCGAGAGGTTGAGGTAGCTCGGGAAGCGGCGAACCGCGAAGTAGACGTCGCCGCGCGATTCGTAGGCGACCTCCTTCGCGACGAGGCGTTTGATGAGGTCGACGATCTCGGGGATCGTCTCGGACACCTTCGGCGAGACGTCGGGCGGGATCATGTGCAGCGCCTTGGCGTCGGCCTCGAACTCGCGCACGAAGCGGGCGGCGAGGGCGATGGGATCTTCCCCGGTCTCCTTCGCGGCGTTGATGATCTTGTCGTCGACGTCCGTGTAGTTGCGCACGTACTTCACTTCGAAGCCGCGGTAGCGCAGGTAGCGGACGATGACGTCGAACGAGGTGAAGGTCCGCGCGTTGCCGATGTGGATGAAGCTGTAGACCGTCGGGCCGCAGACGTAGATCTTGATCTTGCCGGGCTCGAGGGGGACGAGGTTCACCTTCTCGCCACGCATGGTGTTGTAGACCCTGATCGATTCGGGAGGCGCCATACCGTTATCTGTCTGCCACGATTTGCTTCCGAAGGGACGTTTCAGGCATGGTTTCCCGAGCTGTAAGAGTACAAAAGGGTAACCCCCTGGAACGCCGCAACTTTTGGGTGTTAACGGGGATAATCAGTCGGTAGTTGGCAGTTCAGCTGGGAGAAGTTGCACGATGCCTCCGACAAAGCGCCCTCGTCGCCCTGATGATCCCGCGTTTCGTGATGAAGAGATTCTGCGCGCGGATGACCCGCGTCCACAGCGCGTGACCCAATATCCCGTGAAACGCTCTCCTCGAAAGTCTGGCGAAGAAGCGATTCCTACCGGTGTGTTCGACACCGAGAAGCACGATGAAGAGATGAAGGCCAGCTACGGGACGGACGCAGAGCTCGGCTACAAGCCCGTGTTCCTCTACGTCGAGCGCGGGCCGGGGCAGGGCCAGCTCGTGCAGGTGCGGCAGGGCCAGCTCGTTATCGGCCGCGCATCGGTGAGCGAGCTGCGGCTGCAGCACCCGTCGATCTCGCGGCGCCACGCGATGGTGACGCGCGTCGGCGAGCAGTTCTACGTGAAGGACCTCGGCTCGCAGAACGGGTCGTTCGTCAACAAGCAGCGCATCGCGACCGAGATCGAGATCTTCCCCGGCGACACCATCGCCATGGGCAACGCGGTGCTGAAGCTGCGCGGGCCGCTGCAGAAGGGCGAGGGCGCTCCGGCGCCGGTGAAGGCGCCGAAGCAGGCGAAGAACAAGACGCCGATGAAGACGGCGGTCGTTCAGCGGCCGAAGACGTCGAGCGCGGTGAAGGTGGCGATCTTCGCGGGCGCGGTGGGCTTCGGGCTCGCGGCGGTGCTGGCGATCGCGCTGCTCAAGCTGCCGTCGACGCCGGCGAAGAAGGGCTCGGTCGCGGCGGCCAAGCAGCAGGTCGCCGAGAAGGCCGACGACGTGGTGGTCGCGATCGACGAGGCGAAGACGCGCGTCATCGACGAGGCGATCAAGAAGAAGATGGCCGAGAAGATGGGCTCGGCGGCGCCGGTCGCGGACGAGTCGGCGACGTCGGGCAAGGTCGATGCGCCGGTGCCCGGGCAGGCGGCCGCGGCTCCGGCCTCCGAGAAGAAGGTGGCGTCGGTGTCGCCGGCTCCGGCTCCTTCGGCGTCGCCGGCTCCTGCGGCATCGGGCGGGTCGAAGCGGGCGCAGATTCTGGCGCCGTACGAGAAGGGCGACCCGGACGCGGCGCTCGATCTCGCGAAGCAGGCCGGCGACAAGGATCTGACCGACAAGCTGTCGCGCTTCATCAAGGCGTACGAGACGGCGAACGAGGCGTACGTCGCCGGCCAGGGCGGCCCGGCGATCAAGAACTTCGAGGTCGCGCTGAAGCTCGACGAGCAGCTGTCGGGCGGCTGGTCGAAGAAGGGCGCCGAGATCCGGAAGCAGCTGTCGAAGCTGTACACGATGGTCGGCCTCATTCACGTGAAGAACGGGAGCGACGACGACGCGAAGACGGCGTTCGCGGCCGCGGTGAAGTTCGACTCGACGAACGATCAGGCGAAGGCGCAGCTGCAGATTCTCGGCGGCGCTTCGGATGAGGGCGACGACGAGAAGCCGGCGGCGGCTCCGGCGAAGAAGGCGCAGCCGAAGGCGGCGGCCGACGATGCGTTCGGGGACGACGAGGAAGAAGAGAAGCCGGCTCCGAAGAAGGCGGCTCCTGCTCCGAAGAAGGCGGCTCCGGCGAAGTCCCGGTCGCAGGCGATCGACGACGCGTTCGGAGATTGAGTCCGCTGCGGCGGGCTGAGCGCTCGCTGCCCCTCACCCCGCCCGCTTCGCGCGCATCGCGAGCAGGCCGCGCACGAGCAGCCAGGCCATGAACCCGCCGGCCGCGGCGAGCACGGTCGTCCACACCGCGATCCCGAAGTCGCTGCCCGGGCGCACGCTCTCGAGCAGCACCCACTTCGCCTTCACCTCGCCAAACCCGTCGAGCTTCTGAAACGCATCGCCGTATTTCTCGGGCGCCTCGTCGCGCGCCAGCAGCCGGCCCCGCACCGTGAACGGCTGCTGGTTCGGCGGCGGAGGCTTCGTGCCCGGCTTCCACTCTTCGCCCTTGAGCGCCTTGCGCCAGACCATCACCGGCGTGTCGCGCACCCCGACCGCGACCACCACGTCCTTGCCGTCGACGCCGAACGCGCCGCGCGAGGTGGGAATGCCGTGCAGCTCGACGTACGCGTTGTGCTTCGCGAGCTGGAACCGGTAGTCGCCCTCGGCGCCCAGCTGCACCGGCACACGCGACGAGAAGAAGTACGTGGCGTCGGCGCGCAGCAGGAACAGGACGGTGAGGCAGATGGCGAGCCCGACGCCCGCGACGAGCGGCGTGACGCCGAGGCCGGCGGGCCGTGCCAGCCGGGCCTCGAGCTCGGCGATGCGCGCGTTCCGCTCGGCCTCGGACTCGTCCACGGGCGCCGTTTCTACAACGAAAAAGCCCCGGGGCTCGTCTCGAGCGCCGGGGCTTGTCGTTGAGGCTCGTGGCCTTTGGCTCAGGCGTAGTTGAAGATCTTCTTCAGGTCGGCCTCGATGTCCTCTTCGCTGCACTCCTTCGCGAGCGAGAGCTCCTTGATGAGCAGCGAGCGCGCGGTGTCGAGCATCTTGCGCTCACCGAACGAGAGATCTTTGTCGCCCTTGAGCAGGTAGAGATCGCGGAGCACCTCGGCGATCTCGAAGACGCTGCCCGTCTTGATCTTCTCCATGTACTCCCGGTAGCGCCGGTTCCACGTCGTGGAGTCGACCGAGATGTCCTTCTCCTTGAGGATCGCGTAGACCTGCTTCACGTCTTCCTCGCTGATGATCTCGCGGAGGCCGACGGAGCCCACCTTGTTGATCGGGATCATGATCCGCATCCCGTTCTCGAGGATGCGCAGCACGTAGAACGACTGCCGCTGACCGGCGACCTCCGTGTGCTCGATGCCCATCACTTCCCCGACGCCCTGCCCCGGGTAAACAGCCTTGTCTCCGGTCTTGAAGCTCGTCTGCACTCACTGCCTCCTTGATGTACTGCTCTGCGGGCCTGCTACTTTATACCACATCTTCGAGTTGACTACCAGCGCCCACACCCGCTACGCTGTTGACGGTTCGTGGTGTCGGCCTTGATGGCACCGTGAACCGTTTGAATTTACTGGGTTTGTTCAGTCGACCCGCGCTGCTTCCCTTCTCACTCCTGGCTGCCGGTGCAGCGGTAGGTGCCCCAACCGGACCGGTTCCTTTCATATTCCTCGCTGCAGCCTTCGTGCTGGCGGCGGCTTCGATCGGCCTTTCGCGCAGATGGGTCAGCGTGCCGCTGCTCGGGCTGGGGTGGATTGCGACGGGCATGTCCTTGTCGACACTTCATGCGAGGTCAGACGTTCCGCCTGCGGCAAACGGCTCACGCGACGTCGAAGGTGAGGTCGAGCAGGTCGACGTGCGCGCAGGGCGGACGCGCGTGGAGCTCGCGGTCTCACGGGTCGACGGAGCCGCGGTGCGCCTGCGTGCGCGGCTGTACCCGAGCGGGCCGCTGCCGCCCCTCTTGCCGTCGCAGCGCGTGCGGCTCCGATCGACCTTGAAGCCGCTCTCAGCTCAGTCGAACCCGGGCGAGGCCAGCGCGTTCGCGCGGCACAGCCGGCGCGCCCTGCTCTACAGCGGCACGTTCGACCCGCGCGGGCTGCTGGTCCTCTCGGAGGCGGCGCCCGCGGCCGTCGCGGTGGAGGCGAAGCGCCGCGCGCTGGCGGCCGTGGCTGCGGGCTACGCGCCGAGCGCCGACGCCGCTCACCTCTACGTCGCGCTCGCGGCGGGGCTGCGCGCCGACTTGGGCGACGCCGTGGAAGACGAGTTCGCCAGGAGCGGGCTCGCGCACGTGCTGTCGGTGAGCGGCCTGCACGTGGCGGCGCTCGGCGTCGCGGCGCGCGCGCTCGTGCGCTGGCTGTGGGTGTGGCTGCCGCTGCGCCGGCTGCGGCGCGTCGACGCGCGCACCGCCGCCCTGCCCTTCGCGCTGCTCGCGGTGTGGGGCTACACGCTGTTCACGGGCGCGCAGGTGCCCGCGCTGCGGTCGGCGATCATGACGACGCTGCTGTTTGCCGGCGCCGCCTTGAAGCGCCGCAGCGACCCTTCGAACGCGCTGTGCCTCGCGGGCCTGGTGCTGCTCTGCCTGCAGCCGGCGGCGGTCGCCGATCTGTCGGCGCAGCTGTCGATGCTGTCGGCGGCGGCGCTGATCCTGCTCGCCCCGCTGGTGCGGGAGGTGCTGCCGGTGCCGAGGCCCGACCCGTCGCGCGAGACCGGCTGGCGGCTCGCGGCGTCGCGCGCGCGGGAGGCCGCGGTGGTGACGCTGTGCGCGAGCGCCGCGGTGGTGATGACGACGGCGCCGCTGATCGCGTCGGCGTTCGAGCGGCTGTCGCTGATGGGCCTGGTGTCGAACGTGGTGTGCCTGCCGCTGTGCACGGCGGCCGCGGTGCTCGCGGCGAGCGGAGCGGGCCTGTTCTGGATCTCGGCGCCGGCGGCGGCTCCGGTGGTGTGGCTGGGGGCGTGGTCGTGCGAGCTCCTGCTGGGGGCGTCGCGGCTGTTCGCGGCGCTGCCGTTGTCGACGATCTCGGTGACGGCGCCGCCGGCGGGGGCGATCGCCGCGTGGCTGCTGGGGCTCGTGGGCCTGTGCGTGGCGCGCGGGCGGTGGCGGGCGCTCGGCGTCGCGGGCCTCGTGGCGGCGCTCGGGCTGTGGGTGGCTCCGCGGTTCGAGCGCTCGAGCCCGCTGGAGGTGACCTTCCTCGCGGTCGGGCACGGCGACGCCATCGTGGTGAGCTCGGGCGGGAGGCACGCGCTGATCGACGGCGGCGGGACTCCGGGCGGAGCCGACACCGGCGCGCGGTTCGTGCTGCCCTACTTCAAGCGCAGGCACATCGAGGCGCTGGACCTCGCGGTGCTCTCGCACGCGCACCCGGATCACGCGCTGGGGCTCCAGTCGGTGCTGCGCAGAGTGCCCGCCGGCCGGCTCTGGCTGCCTGCGGGCGTCGGGCGCGGGCCGCTGGTGAGCGCGCTGCTCGAGGCGCGCACGCCGTTCACGGAGGTGGAAGCCGGCGCGCCGCCGTTCGAGCTCGGAGAGGCGCGCATCGCGGTGCTGGGGCCGCCGGCCGATCGCATCCTGCTGAAGGGCGAGAACGACCGCTCGGTGGTGCTGCGCGTGCAACACGGCGACGTCTCGTTCCTGCTCACCGGCGATCTCGAGGAGGCCGGCGAGGAGGCGCTCGAGACCGGCGCGGTGACGGTGCTGAAGGCGCCGCACCACGGTTCGCGGACGTCGTCGTCGCAAGGGCTGCTGGATCGGGCGCGGCCGCGGTTCGCCGTGTTCTGCGTCGGGAAGAACAACCGGTTCGGCTTCCCGCACGCGGAGGTGGTGGAGCGCTACGAGGCCGCGGGCGCGCGCTGCTACCGGACGGATCTGGACGGCGCGATCACGTTCCACAGCGACGGAAGGGAGGTGACGGTCGAGACGTTCCGCGAAGACGGCAGCGCGTGGCGGGCCGCTAGGGAGTCGTCAGGGTCAAGCCGACCGTCCCGGGCCCGACGCTCGCCCTGACCGTGACGGCGTCTTCGACGGGGGTGCCGACGAAGCCATAGATCATCACTCCGAGCCCGACGAGCTGGGTCCAGGCCGAGGCGGCCGCGAGGAGCCAGAGCGCGGTCGTGTCTCCCGGGGAGCTGTTGGCGGCGACGCTCACCAGGGGGCCGAAGAGCGGAACGAGGCTCAGCGGCGCGAAGCGGGAGCCGTCGACGGTGAGCGCGAGCGCGACCGCGGGCAGTGCGTAGCCGGCCACGATCGCGTTGGCGCCCGCGACGACCGTGCGGACGGAGATCCGCCGCTCGACCTCGGCCGGCGGAGCGGCCGCGAGGAGAAGGGAGACCGCGAGCGCGGGAACCATGCGGCGTTGTCGGCGCCGGGGAGCGCGGCGTGCGCCCCTGATTCACGGCACCGCCTTACAGGAAACGAGTTGGAAGGCTCGCTACCGCAGCAACGCGATGACGCCGAGCGCCGTCAGCGCCAGCACGGCGAGCACCGCGGCGACGACCGGGGCCAGGCGGCGGCGCTCGGGCGGGCCGCGGTCAGGCTCCGTCACCGGCAGCGGCACCCTGCCCAGGTGAGGCGCCGTCACGGCGGCGGCGCGCTCGGCGGCCTCGACGCTCAGGTCGGTGTCCGTCGCGGCGTCGAAGCCGCTCGGAGACTTCGGCCCGGCCTGGCCGGCGTCGGCGGCGATGGCGCCGAGCCGCTGGGGCGACGGAGCCCAGCGCTGCCGGGTGATGATGCCCTCGAGCTCGGCCGAGAGCTCGGCCATCGTCGAGTAGCGGGCCGCTGGGTCGAGCGCGCTCGCCTTCGCCAGCACGGCGAGCACGTCGGGCGGGCAATCGGGGCGCAGACGATCGGCCGCGGGCCAGTTGTGGGCGACGGCGCACTGGGTCATCTCGATGTCGTTGCGGCCGATCACGGCGCGGCGGCCGGTGACGAGCTCGTACATGACGAGGCCGAGCGCGTAGATGTCGCTGCGCAGATCATACGCCTTGCCGGTGAGCCGCTCGGGCGAGAGGTAGCCGACCTTGCCGCGCACCATGCCGGCCTGCGTGCGCTGCACCGAGGTGGCGCCCTTCGCGATGCCGAAGTCGATCACCTTGGTGACGCCGTCTTTCGAGACGAGGATGTTGTGCGGGCTGATGTCGCGGTGAACGAGGTTCAGCGGCTTGCCGTCGGGGCCCGGCAGGCGGTGCACGTGATCGAGCGCCTGGGCCGCCTGAGAGACGACGCGGCAGATGAAGTCGAGCGGGAGGAAGCGGCCGCCGTCGCGGAAGGACTTGATGATGGCGGTGAGGGGCGGGCCGGGGACGTACTCCATCGCGAGGTAGAACGACGTGTCGATGCGCCCGAAGTCGTAGACCTGCGCGACGTATGGGTGGGTGATCGAGGCGCTGAGCTGGGCCTCCTCGAGGAACATCGACGAGGTCTCGGGGTCGGCCTCGAGGTGCGGGTGCATGCGCTTGACGACGCAGCGGCGGCCGAAGCCGCTCGGGCCGGTCTGCCGGGCGAGGAAGACCTCGCCCATGCCGCCGACGGCGATGCGGCCCTCGAGCACGTAGCGGCCAAACGTCACCTCGACCGTCACTTCGCCTCCAGCAAGGCCTGAAGCCTGGCGGCATCGGCGAGCAAGGCATCGGAGGAAGCGGCCAGGTAGCGCTGGGCCTTCAGCTCGGCGAGCTTCTGCCGCGCGAGCTCGCTCTCACCCCGCTGCGCGTGCGCGGCCACCTCGAGCACGAGCGCGGGGCCGGCGGCAGACGCCCACGACGGCGTGAACCACGACGGGTGCCGCGCGCGGTCGAGCGACTGGAGCGCGACGTCGGGCTGACCGGCCTCGAGGGCGGCGCGAGCGTGGCCGAGGCGCTCGGCGGGGAGGTACTCGCCGGTGGAGCTCTCGACGGCGGCGGACCAGGCGGCGGCCGCCTCGGGCCACTTCTGGTCGAGCTCGGCGAGGAAGCCGTTCGCGGCGGAGGCGACCTCGGGCAGCGGGCTCCCGGCGAAGGCAGCGATGCGGTCGCGATCGCGCAGGCGCGCGAGCTGGAAGAGCTGGCCGAGCTTCATGCGCTGCGATCGCTCGTTGCGCGGCTCGAGCTGGGCGGCGGCGGCGAGCAGCTCGTGGGCGCCGTCGTCGCCGGGACGGCACGACGACATGAGCATGACCTGGTTGAGCAGGGAGACGCGGCCGGCCTCGGCCTCCTGGGCGCGGCGCTCGAGCATGCGGGCGCGCTCCCTCGCCCACGCGGCGTCGTCACCCCAGAGCGCTGCGAGCATCAGCTTCGCCACGTAGTTGTCGCCGGCGGCGAGCATCGCGTCGAGCTTGGGTCGGTCGCCGGCGAGCAGCGCGACGTGGAGGCGCAGGCCGTGGGCGTAGGCGTCGTTCGGGGCGGCGGCGATGCGGGCGTCGAGCTCGCGGGCGGCGGTCGCCAGGTCGCCGCGGGCGATCGCGATCGAGGCGGGCCAGAGCGGCGCGTCGGCCTGCTTGCCGACGAGGCGCGCGAGCTCGTCGACGCGGCCGTGGGCGAGCAGGTAGTCGCGCGCGTGGATGTCGCCGAGCTGGAAGCCGGGGTCGAGCCGGCGCAGCCGGGCGTGGGCCTGCATCGCGTCGGCGGGGAAGCCTCCGTGGAAGCGGGCCTCGAACTGGCCGTAGGCGATGTCGCGATCGTTCGGGTACATCGCCGCGAGATCCTCGAAGTAGGTGCGCGCGCGGGGGAAGTCGTTGTCCTGCAGCAGGCGCAGGCCGAGGAGCATGCCGCGGCGGCTCGCCGAGAGGCCCTGCGAGAGCGCGGGGCCCAGAGCGCGATCGACCTCGGCGGGAGAGCGGCCGAGCCACCACAGCACGAGGGTGAGGTGGAAGAGCGCCTCGACGTTGTGCGGATCTTCGACGAGGACGCTCTCGAAGGCGGCGTTCGCGCGCTCGAGATCGTGCCGCTCGAGCGCGGCGATGCCCTCGGCGAGGCGCCGCTCGGCCTCGGAGCGGAAGATGCGCGGCCTGAGCGCGAGCGCCGCGACGCCGAGACCGGCGGCGGCGAGGCCGCCGAGCGCGATGCCGACGGTGCGGCGGGTGGGGAGCTTGCGCTCGAGGTGGGCGAGCAGCTCGGCGGCGCTCGAGAAGCGCTGAGTGACGTCGAACGCGGTGGCGCGGGCGATGCCCTCGGCGATGCGGCGGTCGCCGGTGGCCTCGAGCACGGCGCGGTACGGCTCGGGGTGAGGCATGCCGCTCTCGTCGTGGAAGCGGGTCGCGGTGGCGGCCTCGAACAGCGTGACTCCGGCGGAGTAGATGTCGCTCTTCGGGCTGCCCTTCGCGCCGCGCAGCTGCTCGGGGGCCATGTAGCGCAGGGTGCCGACGGCGCCGCCGGTGCGGGTGAGCTCCTGGGAGTCGGCCACCTGGGCGACGCCGAAGTCGGTGAGCTTGGCGCCGCCGTCGGCGAGGAGGATGTTGGAGGGCTTCACGTCGCGGTGGACGATGCCGCGGTCGTGGGCGGCGGCGAGGGCGCTGCAGAGGCTCTTCGCGAGGGCGCGGAGCTCGGGGCCGGACAGCGCGCCGCGCTTCAGGCGGGCCGAGAGGGTCTCGCCCTTGACGAGCTCCATGACGATGAAGTGGCCGGTGGCGTCGACGTCGTGAACCTGGACGACGCTGGGCAGCTCGAGCGCGGCGGCGGCGCGCGCCTCGCGGACGAGGCGCTGGCGGAGCTCGGCGTCGGCAGAGGCGAAGGGCTTGAGGAGCTTCAGCGCGACCTCGCGGCCGAGGATGCGGTCGTTGGCGCGGTAGACCTCGGCCATGCCGCCCTCTCCGAGGAGATCGAGCAGCTCGAAGCGCTCATGGATCCCTCCGCGGGTCGCTGCCTCTGATTCCACCGGGGGCCGAAGTCTAGGCCACCCCCGGGGTGAGAGTCGTGGCTCACCTGCGGCGGCGGCGGAGCAGCCGGAGCAGCGCGGCGCCGAGCACGGCGTCGAGGCCCCAGGCGCTGGTGCAGCCGCAGCCGGGCGGCGGCTCTGCAGGGCTGGTGGTGCCTCCGGCCGTGCCGCCGGCGCGGCCTCCGGCGGTGCTGCCTCCGGCCGTGCTACCTCCGGCGGTGCCGCTTCCCCCGGCGTTGCTGCCGCCCGCGGTGCTGCCGCCGGCGGTGCTGCCGCCTGCGGTGTTTCCGCCAGCGGTGTTTCCGCCTGCGGTGTTTCCGCCTGCGGTGTTTCCGCCTGCGGTGTTTCCGCCCGCGGTGCCGCTGCCGCCGGCGGTGCCGCTGCCGCCGGCGGTGCCGCTGCCGCCGCCGGTGCCGCCGATGCAGTTGAGGTTGGGGCTCTCGCCGGAGGCGATGGGGTCGAACTCCTCGAGGACGTTCGCGTTGGGGTCGCCGCCGATCACGTAGCCCTTCGAGCCGGTGGCGGCGCCCTGGCCGTACTGGTGCTCGACGTTGAGGCAGGCGCGCTGGGCCCAGCTGTCGGTCGAGGGGCTGTACGCGAAGACGGTGCGGGTGCGGGCGCCGGGGCCGCTGGCTCCGCCGGCGACGTAGAGAGTGCCGTTGAGGGTGAACGCGGAAGCGCCGAAGCGCGGCTGGGGCTGGCCGCCGATCACGAGGTCGGCCTTCCGGGACCAGACGTCGCCGGCGGGATCGTACGCGTAGAGCTGGTTGCTGATGCCGGCGTCGGGGAAGCCGCCGCCGAAGAGGTAGAACTTCTGCGAGACGGGATCCGCGGCGCCGGCGGCGGCGGCGACAGCGACAGGGATCGACTGCTTCGGCACGAGCGCGCCGGTGGTCGCGTCGAGCTCGTAGAACGCGTCGGTGCGCAGCGGGCCGGCGTTGTCGGAGCCGCTGCCGACGTAGATCTTCGTGCCGAGCGCTCCGGACACGGCGCGGTACAGGCCGAGCTGCGCGGGGAGCAGCGTCCACATGTTCGTGCCCGGGTCGAACGCGTAGATCGGATCCGCGGCGCGCGGCGGGCCGCCGGGGAGCGGCGGGTACACGAGGCTGCCGAGCGAGAACAGCTTGCCGCCGGCGAACTGCGCCTGGTTGTACGCGGTCTGCTGGGGCAGCGCGGCGAGCATCGTCCACGTGTTCGTCGACGGCGAGTAGCGCGCGAGCGTGGTGGACTGCGCGGCGTCGGCGCCGCCGGCGACGTAGAGCGATGCGCCGTCGGAGCAGGCTCCGCCGAGGGTGAACGGGTGAGGCGTGGGGGCGCGCGTCGTCCACGCGCCGGTCTGGGCGCTGGCGGTGGCGGCGAACAGGAGCAGTGCGACTGCGACGGGTCGGGTGGTCATGGGCACCCCGAGGACGCGAGGTGCCGGCCGGCGTTGCGTCGGCTCGCAAGTCCCCGCTAACACCGGCATTTCGATGACGTTGCGCGAAGCCCTGGAGCATTGCCGCACGGCGTGGCCCGGTCTGGGGGGCGAGGAGCGCGACTTCATCGAGCACCTGTCGCGCCACCGCGGGACCGAGCCGGGCGCGCACTGCGCGGACCTGTACCTCGCGTGGGCGTGCGGGCGGGGAGATCGGCGGGCGCTGGAGCTGCTCGAGGCGGAGGTGATGAGCGAGGTGGCGAAGACGGTCGAGCGCATGAAGCTGCCCGACGGAGTGCTCGTGGCGGAGATCGTGCAGCGCGTGCGCGAGCGGGCGCTCTTGCCGCGCGAGAGCGGGCCGCCGGCGATCCTCGACTACGAGGGGTCGGGCACGCTGCTCAACTGGCTGCGCACGGCCGCGATTCGCGAGGTCGTGGTGCGCGGGCGGCAGAACCGGCTGCCGGTCGACGACGTCGAGGTGCTGGCGGAGCTGCCGATCTCGGGCGCGCACCCCGAGCTCGCGCTGGTGCGGGAGCGGTTCCGCGAGCCGTTCCGCGCCGCGTTCCGGCAGGCGGTGGCGGAGCTCGAGAGCGAGCAGAAGAACCTGCTGCGGCTGAGCTGCGTCGACCGCGTTCCGCTCGAGCGGCTCGGGACGACGTTCGGGGTTCACAAGTCGACGCTGTCGCGGCGGCTGGCGCAGATCCGGGCGCGGCTGCTCGAGCGCACGCGCGCGCTGCTCGTGGCCGAGCTCGCGCTCGCGGGGCCGGAGCTCGACAGCCTGCTGCGCATGGTCGACGCGAGCTTCGAGGTATCGATTCCCGATGGCCTGTCTCGATGACAACGCGCTCGGGCGTGAGCTGACCCACGCCGAGCACGCGCACGTCGCCGAGTGCTCGCAGTGCCGCGAGATCCTCGCCGCGGTGCTGCAGAGCTCGGCCACGGAGGATGCGACGCGCGGCGACGAGCCCTCCGCGGTGCTGGCGCCGGGGGCGGCGCTCGGGCGGTTCCGCGTCGAGGCGCTGCACGGCGTCGGGGGTATGGGCGTGGTGTACGCGGCGACCGACACGACGCTGGGACGGCGCGTGGCGCTGAAGCTGCTTCGCGCGGGGAGCTCGGGGCGGGCGCGGGAGCAGCTGCTCGCCGAGGCGCGCGCGCTCGCGAAGCTCACGCACCCCGCAGTGGTGGCGGTGCACGACGTCGAGCTCGAGGGCGACCGGATCTACCTCGCGATGGAGTGGGTCGAAGGCGAGACGCTGAGAGACTGGCTGGCGCGGACGCGGCGTTCGCGGGGCGCGCTGCTGGATGCGTTCGACGCGGCGGGGCGCGGGCTGGCGGCGATCCACGCGGCGGGCCTCGTGCACGGCGACTTCAAGCCGGCGAACGTGCTCGTGGGTCACGACGGGCGCGTGCGCGTGGCGGACCTGGGGAGCGGAGAGACGCCGGCGTACGCGGCTCCGGAGCGGGAGCGCAGCGCGCGAGCGGACCAGTACAGCTTCTGCGTGTCGCTGGTCGAGGCGCTGACCGGAGATCGCAAGGGGCGAAGCACGCTGCCGGGTCACCTGAGCGCTCCATTGGTGCGCGGGCTGGAGGCGGATCCGGCGCGGCGGTTCGAGTCGATGGAGGCGCTGCTGGCCGCGCTGGCGCGGGCGCGGGGCGCGCCGGTGAGGCGGGCGCTGGCTGGCGCGGCGCTGCTGCTGGTGCTCGCGGCCGCGGCGTGGGCGGCCAGGCCGATCGACGGAGACTCGCTGGAGCGGCAGTGCCTCGACGCGGCGCTGGAGGAGCAGCGCGCAGGGGTGGCCCCGCGCGTGCCGGCGGAGTCGTGCGTACGCGTCGCGACGCTGCGGGCACGGGTGATGGCGAGCGGAGCCGCGCCGGCGCTCGAGCGGCGGGGGATCTACGCCGAGCGGGCGCGGGCGCGGGCGCTGCTGGCAGGCGGTGAGCCGGAGCGCGCGTTCGTGCAGGCGTGGTCGGCGTACGGGCGCGCGACGGCGAGCGGAGACTCGGCGCTGGCGGTGGAGACGCTGGTGATGGTGGCGGAGATCGAAGAGGAGACGGGGCGGCTCGACGCGGCCGCGGAGCACCTGCGCCAGGCGGGGAGCATGGCGGAGGCGCTGCGCCACGAGGAGGCGGCGGTGATGGCGTGGTGCGGGCTGGTGCGCATCGTGGGCGTGCGGCAGGGGAAGATCGACGTCGCGCGGAACTTCGCGGGGCTCGCAGAGGCGGCGCTGGTGCGCGCGGGAGACGTGCCGGAGCTCGCTGCGTGCGTGAGGGACGCGCAGCGCGAGCTCGAGCGGCTCAAGGGTCCGGAGTGATTCGCACGACGACGTCGTCGCCGGGCTGGAGCACGAGGCTGGTGACAGAGGCGTACCAGGGCACCTCGACGAGGTCGCCGCAGCGGCGGCGCACGGTGGTGTAGCGCAAGTTCGCGAGGCGGGTCGCTCCGCCGGCGAGGACGATGGCGTCCCAGGCGGTGAGCCCTTCGCGCCACTCGAGCTCGCCGGGGTGCCGCACCTCGCCGGTGACGAGGACGCCGGCGCCGGGCGGGGCCTGGCAGCCGGCGGGCGTGCTCGGCGGAGGCTCGACGAGCTCGAGCTGGCAGCAGCCGGGCTCGGCGACGGCGGTCTTCACGAGCTCGCCGTCGATGGTGACCTCGAGCTCAGGCGCGGTGACGGCGCCGGCGATGATGCGGGCGTCGATGACGGCGGGGCGGCCGCCGGCGGTGAAGGGCTTCACGGCGCGGACGCGGGTGAGCTGGTGCTGCTCGGCGGCGAGATCGCAGGGGGCTTCAGCTTGGCGGCGATCGCGAGCTCGTGCTCGCCCGGCGCGAGCGCGAGCGTGATGCGGCCGGGGCTGCGGGCGACGACCTCGCCGTCGACGAGCACGACGGCCGAGACGAGCTCGTAGGGAGGCGAGACGTCGGCGTGCAATGCGATGGCGCCGTCGCCCGACAGATCGGGCGCGGGGATCGCGACCGGCGCGCACGCGAGCGCCACGCAGGCGAGGCACGAAGCCCTCATGGCGGCCCTCGTGCCCCGCCGGGGTCCCGGTATTCATGTCGGACCGCGCCGCTAGACTGCCGGCCGATGGCCCGAAGGCTCTTTCCGGCGCTGCGGCGGCAGGTGGGCGGCTCGAGCCGCCGCGAGCTGCTGGCTGCCGCCGCAGGCATCGTGGCGGCGAGCTGCGTGCGGCGCGTGCCTCCGCCGGTGGAGCCGTCGACCGAGGTGGCGATCGTCGGGGCGGGGCTCGCGGGCCTGAGCGCGGCGCTGCGGCTGCAGGAGGCGCGGGTGGGCTTCACGCTGTACGAGGCGCGGCCACGGGCCGGCGGGCGAACGCTGACGGATCGCACGACCTTCCCCGGCCGCTGGGTGGACCTCGGCGGCGAGCTCGTGGACTCGTGGCACTCGCGCGTCCACCGGCTGTGCTCGATGTTCGGCGTCGAGCTGCTGGACCGGTGGAGACCCGGGCTGACCGCGCTGACCGTGGTGGCGGGCGGCCGGCGGTACACGCTGGAGGATCTGAAGCAGGTCGAGGAGACGGTGTCGGCGCGGCTGCGCGAGAGGCTCGGCGGCTTCAGCAAAGACCCGCTGCTCGTGACGGCCGCGGCTCCGCACGGGCTGGAGCGCATCGACGCGATGAGCGCGGGAGAGCTGCTGCGCTCGCTGGACCTCGGGGAGTGGCTGCCGCTCATCGAGCGCGGCTTCACGTCGCTGTACGGCGGCGAGCCGGACACCGCGAGCGGGCTCGTGCTGGCCGCCGACGTGCTCGGCGTCGGGCCGGAGTCGGACGAGCGGTACACCTACCGCGGCGGCGCGTCGTCGCTCGTCGAGCGCATGGTCGCGGCGCTGCACCGCGAGGCGATTCGGTACGAGGCGCCGCTGGAGGCGCTGTCGCGCGCGCCCGACGGCCGGTACCGGCTCGAGGTCGGAGGCCAGACGGTGACGGCCGGCGCGGTGGTGCTCGCCCTGCCCTTCTCGACGCTGCGCGAGGTTCGCCTCGAGATCCCGCTGAGCGAGCTGAAGCGCCGGGCGATCGCGGAGCTCGGCCACGGGGCGAGCAGCAAGGTGTGCGTCGGGTACCGGCGGCGCGTGTGGGTCGAGGCGGGCGCGTCGGGGGCGGTGCTGTCGGACTCCGTCGCGTCGTCGGTGTGGGAGACGACGGGAGCGCAGCCGTCGAAGAGCGCGGTCGCGACGTTCTACCTGGGCGGCCGCGAGGCGCGCGAGGTGCTGGGGGGCACGCTGGAGGCGCGGGTGGCTCCGCTGGTCGCGGACTACGAGCGGCTGTTCCCCGGCAGCGCGGCGGCGCTCGAGAACAAGGCGGTGCGCGTGGGCTGGGCCGACGAGCCGTTCACGCGGTGCGGGTACGCGCTGCACGCGCCCGGGCAGGTCACCGCGTTTCGCGGCGCGGAGGGCACGCCCGAGGGCGGGGTGTTCTTCTGCGGCGAGCACACGAGCCTGCGCGTCGCGGGTTACATGGAGGGCGCGGTGGAGAGCGGAGAGGCGGCCGCCGAGGCGCTGCTCAGTACGGCGGGGCGCTTTTCTTCCGCGTCGCGAGGAAGATGATGACGCCGAGCAGCGCGACGCCGACGCCGATGATGATCGGGAGCGGGAAGCCGCCTCCCGACTCGGGCTCCGCGGGCTGAACCGGCTGCGCGGGCTTCGGGGTCTCGACGGCCGCGACCACCGGAGCGCCGGCGTCGACGAGCTCGGCGACGACCGGCTCGGGGGCCGGAGCGGGAGCGGGCGCAGGCGCAGGCTCGGGCGTCGGCGCGGGCGTGGCCTCGACGGGCTGCTTGGGGGCCTTGGCGGCGGCGAGCGCCTCTTCCCGCTGGCGCTTCTTCTCTTCAGCGGCGGCCTTCGCGGCAGCGAGCGCCTCTTCGCGCTTGCGCTTCTTCTCTTCGGCGGCGGCGGCCTTGGCGGCGGCGGCTTCTTCTTTCTTCCGCTTCGCCTCCTCCATGGCGGCCTGCTTCTTGGCGCGGGCCTCTTCGGCCTGCTGCTCCTTGAGGATCCTGGCCTTCTCGGCGGGAGAGAGCTCGGCGACGGCGGCACCGGCGTCGGGGACCTCGGCGGGCTTCGCGAGGTTGGGCTTGGGGGCCTCGGGCATGGTGCCGTCTTCGAGCTTCGCGAGCATCTTGGGCGTCGCGGTGCTCTTGAGGACGAACTTCTTCTTCGGGTCCTTCTCTGCGTTGTTGAGCTCGGGCGTGATGACGACGTGGACCTCGAGGCCGGGCTGCTGCTCGAACGAGCGGCTGTTGCGCACCTTCCACTTGTAGCCGGCCTCGTAGCTGAACAGGGCGCCGGCGACGTCGGTGAGCACGACGGTGGTGTCGAGGGTGTGCTTCCCCGGCTTCACGTCGCCGTGGAAGATGAGGTGCTTGCCCTCGCCGTTGAGCTTCTCGAGCGAGGGCACCGGGAGCGACGAGCCGTCGAGCTCGAAGCTGATCTCGACGAGCTTGTAGTTCGGTTGGTCGAGCCCCTCGTACTCGAGCAGCAGCTTGGTGGGCGGCTTGCCGACCATCTCCCGCAGCTGGCGCTCGAGCTCGTCCTGCGCGCTCTGCGCGGAGGCCTGCAGCGCGAGGCCCAGGGCCGCGGTGATGGCGAGGCGGTGCAGCATCCGACCCCGTGTTTACTCGAAGATCTCCACGTCGTCCTCTTCAAGGTCCAACGATTGAAGGGCGACGATCAGTTCCCCCCGACCGACCGCACCGATCGACATGCCGTCGCTGACGGCTCCACCGAGGACGTGGAGATCGACGGCACCGAGCTGCGGGACGTCGAAAGAGATGCACTCCCAGCCAGGCAGCTCGGGCCGGCCGGCGACGCAGTCATGCGCGTAGGGCGGCTCGAACGGGCGGTTGATGAGCGTGAAGAAGCGCAGCCAGTCGGAGAGGAGAAAGCCGGGGGCGAGCTCGGGATCGTGAGGACTGGGAGGGACGCTCCAGCCGAAGGCGTCTTGCTGCTCGGAGGCGAAGACGATGCGCCCGTCCGCCACGTGGAGCTCGGGCAGCGTCAACAGGTGAATCTGCTGGCTGTGCCTCAGCGAGGTCGCGGCGTAGAACGCCCGGAGCATCCCGGGCAGGGGGGCGCCGAGGCGCTGCTCGGCGGCGGCGATCGCGGCCTCGGAGTCGCCGCCGGCAGGCGCCCAGAAGCGGCGGTGAAACGCGAGGACGTCAGCCGAGCTCGGCAACGCGGGCTCCGAACAGGCGGTTCACGCTGTCGAGCAGCTCGTCCGAGATCGCGACCTTGAGCGAGGTGTTGCCGACGAGGGCCTCGGCCTCGCCGGGCATGACGACGGCGACCGCGACGGGCGTGGCGCCGGCGTACTTCTTCGCGAGCTCGCTGAGCTTCTGCAGCCGCTCGTCGGAGACCATCGAGGCGTTGAGGCGGAGCTCGAGGCGCTTCACGCGGCGCTCGCGCACCTCTTTGAGCGACTGGATGTCGTCGACGATGAGCTCGGCGACGGGGTTCTCGGCCTCGCGGTCGTTGATCTGCACGGTGCCGGTCACGAGGATGGGGTCGTCGGTCTTCAAGAGCGGCTCCCAGTTGTCGTAGCCGGGCTTCGCCCCGCCCTTCTGCCACCGGCCGTCCTTGCCCATGAACGAGCGGCCGGCCTCTTTGCCGGGGAAGCAGACGAGCTCGACGGAGCCGCTCAGGTCCTCGAGCGTGACCCACGCCATTCGCTTGCCGGTCTTGGTGGGTCGCTCGCGCAGCTGGGCGACGACGCCGGCGACGGTGATCTTGTCGTCGCGGCGGGCGCGCTGAACCGAGACGCAGGGCCGGGCGTAGCGCTGGAGCTCCTTCTCGTACTGGTGGAGCGGGTGGCCGGAGACGTAGAAGCCGATGGATTCTTTCTCGAAGGCGAGGCGTTCTTTCTCGGTCCACTCCTCGACCTTGGCGTAGTCACCGCCGGCGGCGGCGGCCTTGGGCGTCGCGGCCTCGAAGGCGCCGAACAGCGACGACTGGCCGCTGGCGATGTCGCGCTGGGTGGAGGCGCCGCGATCCATCGCGCGCTCGATGGTGTCGAACAGCTGGCGGCGGGGGCGCTTCGTGAAGTCGAAGGCGCCGGCCTTGACGAGCGCCTCGACGACCTTCTTGTTGACGCGCCGGCTGTCGACGCGCTCGGCGAAGTCGAAGAGGTCTTTGAAGGCGCCCTTCTCCCTCGCCTCCTTGATGGCCTCGATGGCGCCCTCGCCGACGCCCTTGATGGCGCCGAGGCCGAAGCGGATCTTGCCGTCGACGACGCTGAACGCGAGGTCCGAGAGGTTGACGTCGGGAGGCAGCACCTCGTGGCCGGAGGAGCGGGCCTTGGCGATGTACGCGACGACCTTGTCGGTGTTGTCTTTCTCGCTGGTGAGGAGCGCGGCGGCGAACTCGACCGGGTAATGCGCCTTGAGCCAGGCGGTGTGAATGGTGATGAGCCCGTAGGCGGCGGAGTGCGACTTGTTGAAGCCGTACTCGGCGAACTTCTCCATGTCGTCGAAGACCTGGCCGGCGATCTTGAGGTCGATGTTCTGGGCCTTGGCGCCGTCGAGGAAGCCCTGCCGCTCTTTCGCCATGACCTCGGCCTTCTTCTTGCCCATGGCGCGGCGGAGCAGGTCGGCGCGGCCGAGCGAGTAGCCGCCGAGCACCTGAGAGATCTGCATCACCTGCTCCTGGTAGACGATGGTGCCGTAGGTGTCTTTGAGCACCGGCTCGAGCAGGGGGTGGGCGTAGGTGACCTTCTCGCGGCCGTGCTTGCGGTCGATGAACTTCTTGACCATGCCGGAGTCGAGCGGGCCGGGGCGGTAGAGCGCGCCGGCGGCGATGACGTCTTCGAAGACGGAGGGCTTCAAGTCCATCACCATCTCGGTGAAGCCGGAGGACTCCATCTGGAAGATGCCCATGGTGTCGCCGGAGGAGATGAGGTCGTAGGTGGCCTTGTCGTCGAGGGGGATCTGCTCGCGCACGATCTTCTCGCCGTCGGGCCTGTTGCGGTTGATGAGGTCGAGCGCGTTCTGAATGACGGTGAGGGTCTTCAACCCCAGGAAGTCGAACTTCACGAGGCCGGCGGCCTCGACCTCGTCTTTCGCGAACTGGGTGACGAGGGCCTTCTCACCGGGGGCCTGGTAGACGGGGACGAACTCCCAGAGGGGGCGGTCGGCGATGACGACGCCGGCGGCGTGCATGCCGGCCTGGCGGTGGAGGCCCTCGAGGGCGAGGCCGATCTCGAGCACGTCTTTGGTGGTGATGTCGCGGCCCTCGACCTGCGCGAGGACCTGCGGCTTGTCGATCATCTCTTTGAGGCGGGGCTCGCCGGCGATGCCCTTCTCCTGCTCGCCGTAGATGGCCTGCTTCAAGGTGATGTTGAGGACCTCGGGGACGAGCTTGGCGAAGCGATCGCCCTCGCTGAACGGCAGGCCGAAGACGCGGCAGACGTCGCGCAGCACGCTCTTCGCCTTGAGTGAGCCGAAGGTGATGATCTGGCCGACGTTGGCCTCGCCGTACTTCTGGCCGACGTACTGGATGACCTCGTCGCGGCGGTCCTGGCAGAAGTCGACGTCGAAGTCGGGCATCGAGACGCGCTCGGGGTTCAAGAAGCGCTCGAAGAGGAGGTTGTACGGAATGGGGTCGAGGTCGGTGATGCGCAGCGCGTAGGCGACGATGGAGCCGGCGCCGGAGCCGCGGCCCGGGCCGACGGGGATGCCGTGCTGCTTCGCCCAGTTGATGAAGTCGGCGACGATGAGGAAGTAGCCGGCGAAGCCCATCTTGTTGATGACGGCGATCTCCATGGCGAGGCGCTGGAGGTAGGCGTCGCGATCGACGGGGTAGCTGAGCTCTTCGAAGCGCCGCTGGAGGCCCTGGGTGGCGGTCTCGGCGAGGTAGGTGTCGGGGTTGTAGCCGTCGGGGACCTTGAAGGTCGGCAGCATCGACTTGCCGAGCTTCAAGTCGACGTTGCACATGTCGGAGATGCGCATCGTGTTGGCGACGGCCTCGGGCACGTCTTTGAAGTACTCGAGCATCTCTTGCGGGCTGGTGACGTAGAGGCGGTCGGTCGAGTGCCGCATGCGCTTGTTGTCGGCGAGGGTCTTGCCGCTCGCGATGCACATGAGGAGCTCGTGGGCGCGGGCGTCTTCTTTCTTGATGTAGTGGGCGTCGGCGGTGGCGCAGAGCGGGATGCCCGTGTCGCGGCTGAGCTGCTTCAAGTTGTCGTTGGCCTTCTCCTGCTCGGGCATGCCGTTCGACTGAATCTCGAGGAAGAACGAGCCGGGCTCGAAGATGCCGTTGTATTCGAGGGCGGCGCGCTTCGCGTGATCCATGTCGCCGCGGAAGCAGGCGCTGGTGACTTCGCCGCCGAGGCAGGCGGTGAGGCCGACGAGGCCCTTCGAGTGATCTTTCAGCACCTGCTTGTCGATGCGCGGGTGGTAGTAGAAGCCGTCGAGGTAACCGGTGCTGGCGAGGTAGCGGAGGTTGCCGTAGCCCTCTTCGTTCTTCGCGAGGAGGATGAGGTGGTTCGCGATCTTCTCGGTGCGATCGGCGCGGCCCTTGGGGCCGGCGACGTAGGCCTCGAGGCCGATGATGGGCTTGATGCCGGCCTCCTTCGCCTTCTTGTAGAAGTCGATGGTGCCGAACATGTTGCCGTGATCGGTCACGGCGACGCTGTTCATGCCCTTCTCTTTGACGGTCTTGATCAGGTCCTTCATCCGGATCGCGCCATCGAGCAACGAGTACAGCGTGTGAAGATGAAGATGAGCGAAGGACATGGGGCTTTCGCATAGCAGAACAGACCGACAGCTTCTGCATTGACACGGCACGCGAGGCGGATCGCTGCGCGGCTTCCAACGTTCGGTTCGTAAGCAATGCAAGCGGGCGCGGCGCGGGCGCGAGGCCGCTCGGACTCCGAGAATCGGCGACCATGTTCGTGAGACCTGCGCCGCTCGTTTCGCTGTCGCTGCTCCGTCGGCTCGTGCCGCAGGAGCGCATGACGCCCGTGCGCCGTGACGACGTGTTCGAGGCTCAGAAGGTCCGCGCGGCGGCGCCTGCGGGCTTCAACAGCTCGACCGCGCTGCGGTCGGCGGAGCTGTCGAGGCTGGCGTACGCAGACGAGGCGACGATCCGCCGGGAGCTCGAGGCGCAGGGCTACGACCTCTCGACGTTCACCTTCCTCGACGACCCATCGAACGACGTGCAGGGCTTCGTGGTCGCCGGCCCCGACGGGTCGGTGTACACGGCGTTCCGCGGCACGGCGTCGGCGGTCGACGCGCTGGTCGACGCGCGGCTGTGCCTGAAGGCGCCGGCGTGGGCGCCCGACGTGCAGGTGCACGACGGCATGCTGCGCGCGGTCGACGCGGCGTGGCCCGAGGTTCAGGCGGCGATCGAGAAGGCGGGCTCGGGGCCGGTGGTCTTCACAGGGCACAGCCTCGGCGGCGGGCTGGCGCAGCTCGCGGCGCTGAGGGCGTCGCGCGAGGGGCTCCGCGACGGCGTGCAGGTGTACACGATCGGAGCGCCGCGCTCGGGCGACGGCGCGTTCGCGGCGGCGTTCGCTGCCGAGCTGCCGCGCACGTACCGGATGGTGAACTTCGACGAGGGGGGCATCGACCGGCAGGACGTCATCACGCGGCTGCCCTACGAGCACTGCGGGTTCCGCCACGTGGGGCACGAGGTGCGGCTGATCGCGCCGGGCGGGCGGGCGGACGACGGGCGAGACTTCGTCGTGGGCAGCGTGCTGCTCCACGATCGCGGCGAGTACGTGAGGCGGCTGCGCGCGCTACGCTGAAGGGCGTGCCTCCGAGTCACCACGCGTTCGCCTTCCGCTACTCGGCGTACGAGGCGGAGCGCGGGCCGCTCGAGCGCTACTACGACGCGAGCGCGGACATCGGGCTCGGCCTGACATGGCAGCGGTACCAGGACACGCGCGCGGTGCTGGGCCGTGCGCTGGGGCCGGGGTACGTGCAGTCGGAGGCCGAGGTGCTGGCGGCGATCGCGCGCGTCGAGCCGATGGTGCCCATCGAAGGCGACCTGCTCCTGAAGATGCTGCGCGCGGCTGCTGAACGGCAGCTCGGGCTGTACGTGCTGATCGTCTGAGCTTTCCCCGGGGGCAGTCGCCCAAAAGGGAAAGGGCCCGCGAGCGAGAATGCTCACGAGCCCTTTCAAATGTGGGTCGCAGTGGCGCTGCGACCGCCCTCGTTCATCCGTGTGAATCGCTCAGATCAACCGCGGGGCTCAAGGAGCCGCCGCGCGAGTGAAACGCGCGAGTTTCAGGTGATCGGCAGGATCAGGCTGGGGTGCGGGTTGGCTCCCATCGCGGGCGGGGCCTTCACGAGCGCGCTGAGGTACTGCCACAGCCCCATGCACGACGGCGTGCCGGCGGGGAGCTGAACGTTCGCTGCCATGCGCCCGGTGGTGCCCGTCCTCACGTACTTGCCGATGACCGTGGCGGCGAGCGACGAAGCGTGATCGGAGCCGGGGAGGCTGCGCGCGAAGTCGCCGAGGATGACGACGTTCACGTTGTAGTCGGGCCGGTTCATCATGCGGTTGATGAACGTCGCGAGCGGCGGGAGGATGCGCGTGCGCATCATGTTGCGGACGTTCGTTGCGGTGCGGTCACCGTGCGTGTCCCAGCCGCCGTCGTTCGCGATGACGACGTTCGCGCCCGCGGTGATCATGAGCTCGGCGCACGCCATCTGGCTGGTGAAGTTGTTCACCGCCGTGGCCGTGGTCTGCATGCCGTACGCAGTGGCCATCGCGTTGTAGTCGAACACCTGAACCGGCTTCTGCAGCGTCGTGATGCCGGCGGCGTAGCCCTCGTTCAGCTGGGTCAGCATACCGGGGCTCGTCGCGCGGAGGCGCTCGGACATCGCCTTCGAGGCGATGAGCGCGTTGGCGCCGACGGTGCGGTCGGGAATCGTCGGGTCGGTGGCCCCGCCGAGTGCGGCGATGGTCGCGCGCATGTCGGTGATGACCTGGAGCGAGACGCCGCTCTCGGCAGCGCGCGGGCCCGGCGTGTTGCGGTTGCCGGCCTGCACGGCCTTGATCGCGGCGTCGCCGCCCATCGCAGCGGCGAGGCGGAGCGCGTAGCTGCGCGAGCCGTCGCCGAAGTTCGCGTTCTGCGCCGTGCCGTGGGCCGTGATGCCGTGGCGCACGCCGACGGTGGCCATATGGGTCAGCGCGTACATCGGGAGGAGCGTGCCGAACGTCGGCGCGTCGACGATGAGCCCGTTGCCCAGGTCACGCATGATGTTGTCGCCGGTGACGCCGAACGTGCCGGCGGCGCGGTAGCTGTCGGCGCTCGGGAAGACCGAGTTGTAGCCACCGTTCAGGTAGACGACGAGCAGGGCCGACTTCTCGGCCGTGACCTGCGCCTGCGCGGTGGAGGTGAAGAGGCCCTGGCCGGTGAGCTTGCCCGCGGCGGCGATACCCGCGGCGGCTCCGGCACCCTGAATCAGCTGACGACGAGAGAAGGGGGTTTTCATGGTGGTTATCTCCTGTGCCGATTCAGTTCAGTAGGTCATGAAGCCGTTCGCGGTGAGCACGGAGGCGCACGCGTAGGCCCAGCGGCGGTTGGCGGCGGGGTTCATGTTCATCCCCTCGCGGGTCGCATCGACCATCGCGACCTTCACGCAGGCGTCGATCTCGGCCTGGTTGGCGTCGCGGCTCCAGAACTTGCGGGCCCAGGCGCCGCACTCGGTGGCGGCCGTCGTGTTGGTGGGGAGCGTCTGGTACCGGGCGTTCGCCGTGTTGGTGGTGATGGTGAGGCAGCCCTGGAAGGCGACGCGGAAGGCCGTGTAGATGGTGACGGCGCTGGAGGTGGGCTCGGTGAACCAGCGGGCCGGGTCCTGGCCGAACGTGGTGGCCGACTGGCCGATGAGGGCCGGGGTGTTGCCGAGGACGCGCTGGTACTCACCGGTGTTGGTGGTGAGGGCGGTGTACGGCTTCACGCGGGAGCGCTCGAGGCCGAGGTCGTTGTCGACGCGGCCGGCCTCCAGCATGGTGCCGGCGAAGCCGGTGTACTGCTTGCCCATGTCGCAGCGGGCGGGAGGCGGAGGCGGCTCCTGGGGCTCCTCGGGGATGGGATCCTGGGGAGGCAGCGGGAGGCCGGTGTTGGGGTCGACGGGAGTGACGGGCGTGTGGTTGCCGACCATCACGTCGGTGTTGCCGAGGGAGCAGCCGGTCATCATCAGGGCCGCGGCGATCAGGGAAGAGAGCGTGAGTTTCATGGTGGTATCTCCTGGATCCTGTCTCACTGGCAGAACGTCTGGTCCTGAGCGACGGCAGCGATGGCGGACTGGATCTTCCCGTCAGCCTTGAACGCGGTCATGCAGCGGTCGAACACGGGGCCCTCGCAGGTCAGCTCGGGGCGGCCGTAGAGGAACTCGAAGGCGAGGCGGCAGGCGCGGAACTCGAAGGCCTCGCTCTTCACCAGGCGGGTGACGAGGTCCTTGTCGTCGACGACGCCGGTCTGGCCGAGGATGTCGGCGCTGGCGGCGGGCTTCGGGCCGAAGGTGACGTTGCCGTTCGTCGCGGTGCGCTTGATGGTGAGGATGCTGGCGACCTTGTCGAGCGCGAACCACGAGTCGTAGTGGCAGGCGCGGCAGCCGGTGGCCTGGCGGCCGGTGGCGCTGATGTCGGCGCCGGGAGCGTTCGTCGAGGGCACGAGCTTGAGGCCGATCGTGTTCTGCATGAGGCGGAACGCGGTCGCGATCTTGATGCCGGCCTCTTCGTTGCCCGCGTAGCGGACGAGCCACGCCGGGGAGCGGAAGTAGCCGACGCCGTTCGGGTCGGCGACGACGGCGACGGGCGGCTGCTGGCCACCCTGCGGGGTGGGCGGCTGCTCGACGCGGTACTGGCCGATGAACGCCTCCTCCCACTTGAGGTCGTTGGCCAGGACGTACTTCGTCATGTGGTACGCGGCGTCTTCGACCGAGGTGGCGCCCGGGTCGTCGTTGAGAGCCGAGTTGACGAAGCGCGAGAAGCGCTCCTGGAAGTCGGCGCCGTTGATCAGGGTCATCGTGCCGTCCTGCGGCGCAGGGTTCGACATCAACGCCGTCGTGGGAGCCTTCCCAGTCAGGGCAATCGAGAGCCGCGTCGCGCAGCGCTCAGCTTGATCGGCGGTCAGCGCCGTCTGCGCCCACGCCTGGCTTGCCGCCATCGTGAGTCCAACCATCATCGCTTTCTTGAGGTTCGTCATGGTCGCCTTTCCCTTTGGGGTGGCTGGGTGAGGGCGACATGAGCAACGGGTGTGCCGGTCGGTTTTACGCTGTTGGGCCGAGACCTTGACTCAGATCAAGGTGCGCACGAGGCGCAAAGCCCAAGAGTTTCGACCGGTTGAATATGTAAAGGGTGTTGGGTGGCGCTGTGAACTGGAGCGCACTCGCACCATGGCTTGGTGTACTGCGGAGATACCAGATCCAGCCGATTCTCAGTGGCCGGGGGGATCAGCCGGGGGTCGAGGCGCGGGCTCTACGCTTGAGCTCGCCGTCGATCAGGCGGGCTTCGGCCTTGAGGCGGGCGAAGTTCGAGTACATGCCCTGGGGACCGGTGCCGGGCATGGACTTGAGCTCGTCGCGGAGGCGCTCGAGGGTCTGGCCGATCTCCTTGGCGCGCTGGGTGAGCTCGTCTTCGGAGGAGAGGAGGAAGAGGATCAGGCCGTCGACGTCGATCTTCCCTTCGAGCTCGCGCTCGAGGACCTTGAAGGAGCAGGGCCGTTTCGAGGGGGCGTCGAGGGTGTCTTTGACGGCGGCGATGCAGGTCTCGGCGATCTCGAGCATGACCTCGTTGCTCTGGGCCGCGCGCATCTTCTCGAAGGCGACGTAGAGCTCGACGAGCACGAGGTTGATGCCGGGCTTGCCGGTGCCGGGCTTGAGCGCGGCGGTGAGCCAGGTGTCGAGGCAGTCGCCGCCGGCCTGCTCGACGGCCTGGCGGAGGAACTGGAGCCACTCGTCGCGGACCTTCGCGAGCATGAGGGTCTTGGGGCCCTGCTTGGTGCGGACGGCGGCGAGCGTGGCGGCCATGCCGTCGAGGATCTCTTGCGGCGACATGACCCCGCGGGGAGTGAACGCGCGCTCGCGCCAGGCGCCCTGGCTGACCTCGGCGGCGGCGGCCTGGCCGTCCTTGATGGGCTTCACGTCGGTGCGGCTGCCGGCGAAGAGATCGTGCTTCGAGTACGACGGGGTGTTGGGATCATCGCCGAGGCGGACGACCGCGGGGTGGCCCCTGCCGGTGGTGACCTTGTCGCGGCCTGAGGGCGGGTTCGCGGGCACGCCGGCGGGGTTCGTCTTGATCGCGGGGCGCTGGCCCGAAGGAGCGGGCTTCTCGGAGCCCACCGGCAGGGTCTTGTCGTCCGGCTTGGCCACGGCGCCGACGACGCTAGCGCATCGGGAAAGCCTTCGTGAGCTTCGTCATCCACTCGGCGAGATCGTCCCAGTTGTGGCCGACGTCGCCGAAGCGGCCGAGGCGCACGATGACGAGATCCTTCGAGGGCTGAACCAGGACGACCTGGCCGTCGAAGCCGAGGCCGCGGAAGGCGTCTTCGGGCTGGCCCTTCGCCTTCGCCTCGGCGGAGGTGAGCCAGAAACCGGCCCCGTACTTGTCGCTGTCGTCGTTGAGATCTCCCATGCGGCCGAAGTCGGCCCAGCCCTCGGGGAGGAGCCGGGTGCCGTTCCACACGCCGTCGCGCAGGTAGAGGTAGCCGAAGCGGGCGAAGTCGCGGGCGGTCGCGTAGATCTGCGCGCTGCCGTAGACGAGGCCCTGCGCGTCGAACTGCGGCGTGGTGGCGCGCATGCCGAGCGGGTCGAAGAGGCTCTCGAACATCCACTTGCGCATCTTCTCGCGGCGCGTCCCGGGGTCGGCCTGTGGGGCGACGAGGTTCGTGAGCGCGTCGTCCATCAGCACGACGCCGCACGAGTTGTAGTTCCAGTGCTTGCCCGGCTCGTGGATCTTCGGCAGAGCGGCGCAGTAGGCGGCGACGTCGAGGCGGCCGGGGCCGAACAGCTTCCGCGGAGCGTCGCTGTACGCGATGCCGCGGTCGGTGAACTCGGTGTAGTCCTGCCCGTCGTTCATCTGGAGCCAGTTGCGCCAGGGGACGCTCGCGAGCGGGTGACCGGGCTTCCAGTGCGTGCTGCCCATGGGCTTGCCGGGGTCAACGAGGCCCTGCTTCACCGCGATGCCGACGAGGGCGTGGGTGATGGACTTGGCGACGGACCAGGAGATGAGACGGGTGTCCTTCGTGAAGCCGTCGGCGTAGCGCTCGAGGACGAGGTGGCCGCGGTGGATGACGACGACCGCCCGGGTCTCGCCGAGCTTGGGGTCGCCCTTCGTGGCGGCCTCGACGAGCGAGACGAGGGTCTTGGAGTCGACGTCCGCGCCGAGCTCGGCGGTGGGCCAGTCTTCGGCGGGCCACGGGACGCCTTCCGGCTGGGGCGGAAACGGAGGCAGCGCCGCGAGCGCGATGAGGAGTGGCAGCACGGTGCGCGTCTTAGTACGTGTCGGCGCGGTGAAGCGGAAGCTGATCGTCCTCGGCGTGGTGGTGGTGCTCGGCGTGGCGGCGGCGATCTGGCTGCCGGCGCTGACGGGGTACCTGAGCGTGGGGACGGCGTACGCGGCGCAGCAGACGTGCTCGTGCGTGCACGTCAGCGCGCGGGAGCTTCAGTCGTGCGTGGGCGACCTGGGGAAGGCGGGCCGGCTGCTCGACGTGAAGGTCGAGGGCGACACGGTGCGGGCGACGGCGCTGCTGGGGCTGTTCAGCGGGGAGTCGCAGAACGAGCCGCCGTACGGCTGTCACCCGGTGAAGTGATGCTGTGGGGGTTGCTGCTCGCGGCCGCGGAGCCGAGCGCGCCGCCGCTCGTGCCGATCCAAGACGCGCTGCCTGAAGTCGAGCCGGTGCGCGCGCCGGCCGAGCCCGAGGCGGAGGAGCCGGCGCCCTCGACGCGATCGGAGCGGCTGGTGGGGACGACGGTGGGCGCCGTCGTCGGCAACCTGCTCACGGGGGCCGCGTGGTTTCTGCAGCTGCTGGTCTTCGGAGGAGCGTGCGGGTCGGGCTGCCTGCCGATCGGGGCGATCGTCACGGGCGTGGGCACGCTGATCGGGCTCGCGCCGATCGGGCCGTTCATCGGGCATCGCGCGGCGAGAGGCGAAGCGCCGTACTGGAAGTTCGTGCTGGGGACGGCGGCGGGGACGACGCTCGCGGCAGTGACGGCCGGGATCTTCGAGAGCATCGGTTTCTTCCGCACGCGGGACAGTGGGCCGGCGATCGGCGCGGCGATCTCGGTGAGCGTGCTGCTGGTGCTGCTCGGGCAGATCGCAGTGCCGGAGATCGGCGTCAGCGACCCGTCATCGAAGTGAACCGCGGGTTCACGGCTTGACCTCGGCGGTCACATCATGAGGCGCAAGCCTGCGATTCGACGGCGGGCGGGAACGGCATCGCGCGTGCTCTGTCGTGCGGCCATGAAGACCCAGGCCGTGAAGATCGTGAGGTTCGAGAAGCCGAGGCTGCTCACCCTCGCGACGAAGGTGTACGAGCTGAACAGAGCGCAGCCCACGCTGGACGCCAGTCAGCGCGCGCGCCAGGCCGTGGAGAAGACGCAGCGGGTGCTCGAGCGGGCGACGGCCGAGACACTGCCTCAGGTGCGGGCCAACTCGAGGATCATGGCGTCGGCCCTGCGCAGGCTCGGCTACCCGGCCGAGGCCGCGCAGATCGAGGCGCTGGTGGGCGCCTGACGTCACGCCGCCATGCGCCGCGCCCGCGCGCGGAAGAAGCGCTGCAGCGCGAGCGAGTGATCTTCGCCCGAGCGCAGCTCGACGTGATCGAGCTGCAGCCGCTGGAACAGCTTGATGCGCTCGTCGCGCCTGCGCTTCATCTCGACGGCGAAGCGCCCGCGGATGCGCGGGTCCGAGGTGTCGACGAGCCAGCGCTCACCGGTCTCGGGGTCCTCGAGCTCGGCGAGCCCGAGCGAGGGGAACGCCTCTTCGAACGGGTCGAAGATGACGACGGGCACGACGTCGTGCTTGCGCGCGACGATGCGAAGCGGCTGCTCGTACTTCTCGGCGAGGAAGTCGCTGATGAGGAACGTGACGGTCTTCCGCCGCGCCGCGTGCGAGAGGAAGGTGAGCCCGGCGGCGAGGTTCGTGCCCTTGTGCTTCGGCTTGAAGCTCAAGATGTCGCTGACGACGCGCAGCACGTGCTTGCGGCCCTTGCGCGGCGGCACGATCTTCTCGACCTGATCGGAGAAGAGGATCAGGCCGACGCGATCGTTGTTCGCGATCGCCGAGAACGCGATCTGCGCGGCGACCTCGGCGGCGGTCTCGGACTTCGGCCTCACCTTCGAGCCGAACTCCTCGGAGGCGCTCACGTCGACGAGCAGCATGACGGTGAGCTCGCGCTCCTCGGTGAAGACCTTCACGTACGGGTCGTTCATGCGGGCCGTGACGTTCCAGTCGATGGTGCGCACCTCGTCGCCCGGGTAGTACTGGCGCACCTCGCTGAAGGCCATGCCGCGGCCCTTGAAGACCGAGTGGTAGGCGCCGGCGAGCAGCGCGCTCACGACCTTGCGGGTCGTGATCTCGAGCCGGCGGATGCGCTTGATGAGGTCCTTCGGGAGCATCAGGGCACTTCGATGCGATCGAAGATCCGCTGGATGATGCGCTCGGGCGTCATGTCTTCGGCCTCGGCCTCGTAGGTCAGCGAGAGCCGGTGGCGCAGCACGTCGAACCCGATGGCCTTCACGTCCTCGGGCGTCACGAAGCCGCGGTGCCGCAAGAACGCGTGGGCCTTGGCGGCCTGGGTGAGCGCGATGGTGGCGCGCGGGCTGGCGCCGAACTCGATGAAGTCGGCGAGCTCTTTGAGGCCGTGCTTCTGCGGCTCGCGCGTCGCGAACACGACGTCGAGGATGTAGTCCTTCACCTTCGCGTCGATGTAGATCGAGTGCAGCACGCTCTTCGCCTTCGCGATCATCTCGGGGCTGACGATCTTCTGGGCGTGGGGCGGCTCCTGGGAGGTCATGCGCTCCATGATCTCGCGCTCCTCGTCGCGGCCGGGGTAGCCGACGCGGACCTTGAGCATGAAGCGATCGACCTGGGCTTCGGGCAGCGGGTAGGTGCCCTCCTGCTCGATGGGGTTCTGCGTGGCGAGCACGATGAACGGCTTGGGCAGCTCGAAGGTCTGGTTGCCGATGGTGACCTGGCGCTCCTGCATGGCTTCGAGCAGCGCCGACTGCACCTTGGCGGGAGCGCGGTTGATCTCGTCGGCCAGGATCACGTTCGCGAAGATGGGGCCCTTGCGGACGGCGAAGCTGGCGGTCTGCTGGTTGTAGATGACGGTGCCGATGAGATCGGCCGGCAGCAGATCGGGCGTGAACTGAATGCGCATGAACTGCGCGTTGATGGCGTCGGAGAACGTGCGGACGGTGAGCGTCTTCGCAAGGCCGGGCACGCCCTCGAGCAGCACGTGGCCGTTGCAGAGCAGGCCGATCATGACGCGCTCGAGCATGGCGCGCTGGCCGACGATCACCTTCGCGGTCTCGGCGAAGAGCGCGTCGAGGAACGCGCTCTCTTTCTGCACCTGCTCGGTGATCGCGCGAATGTCGGTCGCGGCTGTGGTCGCAGTGGCGGTGGTCATCGCCACCGCTACTTAGCGCAAGCGATCCAACTTGGCGCGGGCGTCGGACTGAAGCTCGGGCCGAACGTCGTTCGCCGAGGAAGCGACGTACTTCTCGTAATACTGCTTCGCGTCCGTCGGCCTGTTCATGCCGGTGTACGCCTCGGCGAGGCCGTAGAGCGGCGAGGCCATGTTCGGGTCGAGCTTGAGCGCGTACTGGTAGTCGACGGCGGCCTCCTGGAAGCGGCGCAGGCCGATGAGCGCGCTGCCGCGGGCGACGTAGCCGACGGTGAGCGCGGGCTCGAGCTGGAGCGCGGCGCTCAAGCTCGAGAGCGCGTTGCCGTAGTCGCGGCTCGCGATCTGCTTCACGCCCTGCTCGTAGTAGCCGCGGGCCTGGGTGCGGGTGCTGTCGGCGACGGGGCCCGTGCCGGGCGGCTTGCCGGCGGCCTGCGGGGAACCTCCGGCCGACGCCATCTTCGACTGGGCGCGGGCGACGTTGTCCTGCGCGCTCTTCTTCACGCTGGCGTCGGTGGTGAGCTGGGCCACCGCGTTCCACTGATCGATCGCCTGCGCGTAGTAGCCGAGCACGGCGTAGGTGTTGCCGAGCTTGAAGCGCGCCTCGACGTTCGAGGGGTCGGCGTGAACGGCGTCGGCGTACGCGAACGAGGCCTCGCGGTACTTCTTCTCGGCCATGAACTTGTCGCCGTCGGCGGTGCGGCGCGCGGCGGCCGCGGGGATCGGCTGCCCCGAGGAAGGCGGCGGGTCGTTCTTCGCGGTGGGCTGCGGGTCGGGCTGCTTCGCGGGAGCGGGATCGGGCTGCTTCGCGGCCTGCTGCTGGTTCGCCGTGGCGGCGCGCAGGGTGGTGATGAACTCCTTGGCCTTGTCGATCCACTTCTGCTCGGTGGGGCGCTTCTCTTTCTTGAGGTAGTCCTCGTAGGCGGCGATGGCCTTCTGCGACTCGCCGAGCTGGCGGTAGCTCTCGCCGAGGCCGTAGAAGCCGTCGGGGTCGTTGGGGTCGAGCTTCGTGTACTGCTCGTAGGCGCCGGCGGCGGTCTTGAAGTCGCTGGTCTTGCGCGACGAGTAGCCGAGGTTGAACCAGGCGAGCTTGAACGAGGGGTCGGCCTCGGTCGCGGCCTTGAACTGGGCGATGGCCTCGTCGCGCTTGCCCTGCTTGAAGAGCGCGCTGCCCATGCCGTTCAAGGCCGGGGCCCAGCCGGGGGTGGCCTTGAGGGCCTCCTGGTAGGCGGCGATGGCGACGTCGTACTGCTGGCCCTCGAGCGCTTTCTCTCCGCGGTCGAAGTTCGCCTTCGCGACGGGTGTGGGGCTGGCTGCGGCCAACGTCACTGCGAGGAGGATTGCGTTCATAAGCGGTTCAAGTGCCTAACAAAGTTCGAAGCTTCATGCGACCTAAGGCTTAGTTGCCGCAGCCGTGAGGATCGGTCAACGCGTGTCGCTCCGCGGTGTCGGGGAGGATGTTGCCATGGTTGAACGACGGAGCGGAAACGCGTGACCTTCAACGGCATGCGCGTGCTCCTCGTTCTCGTTCTCATCTCCGGCTGTTCAACACCGGAGCCCCGCTCGCGGTTCGGTCATTTTCGCGAGCAGACGCAGAGCGAGGCGCTGGCCGGCCTGAAGGGGACGCTGCGGGTGAGCGTCGGCGGGATTGCGGCGTACGACGTCGAGCGCGTCGACGAGCGCACGGTCGCGTACACGGTTCAGGGGTCGCCTTCGACGGGCTGGGCGGACATCGTGGCGACGACGCCGTCGGGCTCGGCGCAGCTGGGCACACTGTATTACCAGGCGCCCGCCGACCCCCGGCTGGAGCGGCTGGTGGCGTTCGGCGCGAGCCTGACGATGGGCTCGCAGGACGCGAGCATCACGCAGCACTCGCAGCTGATGGGGCCGGCGGCGCAGCTCGCGCGGGCGACGGGGGCGTACCTGGGGCTGTCGCTGGTGAAGAGGGGCGCGCTGCCGGCGCTCGAGGTGGGCGACATCGACGCGCAGCGCTGCCGGCCGCGGGAGACCGACGTGTTCAAGGTGATCGGCGCGCGGGCGCAGACGGAGCTCATCGAGAAGCTGAAGGACGACGACGGCGACGTGGCGATCGGGCGGGCGCGCGTGGACCCGAAGCTCGAGACGCGCAACGTGGCGATCGGCGGGTTCCGCGTGCGCGAGGTGGTGAGCGGGGCGGAGTCGTTCTTCGGCCGCATCATGGAGCACCTCATCTGGGACGCGGAGGTCGACTCGGCGAAGCTGGTCGAGGCGCCGGCCGAGACGCAGCTCGACCGCGTGGTCGCGCTGAAGCCGACGGCGATCATCACGACCGATCTGTTCGGCAACGACTTCAACAACGTGAACGTCTACGCGGACGGGATTCCGGACCTGGCCCCGCTGACGCCGACCGAGGAGATGCGCGCGGGCCTGGTCACGGTGCTCGACCGGCTCGAGCCGCTCGGAGCGGACCTGTTCATCGCGACGGGGCCCGACGCGACGCTGCTGCCGCAGTACGACGAGAAGATCGCCAGCTTGCGCGCGGCCGGGTACTCGGAGGCCGACGCGACGCTCTGGCGCGACGCGCTGCGGGCGCGCATCGAGTCGTACAACCAGGTGCTGCGCGAGGAGGCGGCGAGCCGGAAGTGGGTGCACGTGGTGGAGCTCGCGGCGTTCGTGCAGGGCGTGGTGAAGAACGGCATCGACGTGGGCGACACGCACCTCGAGGGCGTGCCGTTCGGCGGGCTGTTCTCGCTCGACTCGATGCACTTCTCGGACACGGGGTACGCGGTGCTGGCGAACGTGTTCCTCGACGCGATGGACTCCGCGTGGGGCACCAAGCTGCCGCGCGTCGACGTCGCGGCGGTGCTGAACGACGACCCGGCTTCGGTCGCGAACCTGCGGCGGGCCGGGCTGACGTGCGCCGGGGCCGACTGAGGCGTGTGCGCCCTCGCCCTCCATGGCGCGGGGGCGGCAGACCCGGCAGAATCGTCGGCGTGCCCCGCCTCTGGGCCCTCGCCCTCGCCCTCTCGTGTGGTCCGGCGCTCGCCGGCGGGCCACGTCACGTCACGCTGCAGCGCTCGGCGGCCGCGCGGGCCGTGACCGACTGCTACATCTGGGAGGAGCAGCCTGGCCTGAACGGCAACTCCGACACGCTGTACGTCGGGCTCGTCGGAGCGACCGACAAGCGGACCTTCTTGAGGTTCGAGGTGCCGACGAACGTCGAGGTCCTCGACGCGCGGCTCCACCTCACGACCGACAGCACCGGCGGCCGCCCGATTCGGGTGCACGAGGTGACGAAGGCCTGGGAAGAGACGGAGCCGAAGTGGAGCACCTTCTTCGACGCGCACAAGCCGGCCGCGTTCACGACCGTCACGCCCGCGCTGGGGCGCGTGTCGATCGATCTCACCGGGCTCGCCCGCGAGTGGGCGCAGGGCGGGCAGAACTACGGCGTCGTGCTGCTGCAAGACACGCTCACGCCTTCGACGACGTTCTTCTCGAGCGAGAGCGGGACGGCGTCGCTGCGGCCCACGCTGGACCTCGTGGTTCAGGATCCGCCGGAGCAGGAGCAGCTCGTGCAGGGGCCGGTTCCCCCGCTCGAGGCGAGCTGCGGCGTCGAGCTCGTCTACCCGCTGCGTGCGCACGCCCCGGCGGCGACCACCTTCAGCCTGGCGCCCGGCACCGCGCCTGCCCCCCGGCTCGACGGGTCGACGGGCGAGCTGCGGTGGACGCCGACGAGCGCACAGGCCGGGGCCCACCGGTTCACGGTGACCGCCTCCGACGGAGCCCGGAGCAGCGGCCTCGACGTCGAGATCGACGTCAAGTGTGTCGGGCCCCTGCGCGTCGGCTGCTCGGGCACGCCCGGGCTTCCGTGGGCGGCGCTCGCGCTGCTCGCCCTGCTCCGGCGCGCCCGCCGCGGCGCCTGATGCACGAGGCTACAGGCGCGTCGCGCCGGCGTCCCACGTGAAGTCGCAGAGCGACGAGGTCTGCACCCAGCGGCCCGACCAGGCGGCGCAGGTGTCGAGCTGCGCCGTCACCGTGTTCGAGATCGTGACCGGGAACCCCATGACGTTCAGCGTCGACGGGCCCGCGGCGCGGAAGCCGCCTCCGCCGTCCCAGCTGCCGCGCAGCGTGAACGCGCCGAACGAGCCGGCGTCGACGAACATCGTCAGCCCGCCGTCCGCGTGCTGCGTCAGGCGCGCGACCGGCGTGGGCCACGGCACGCCCACCCCCAGACACGACTGCTGCGGCGGGCTCGCCGCCACGCGGTAGCTCTCGTCGCAGAGCCCGGGCGCGGACCCGCCCGCGGTGGCTCCGCCTGCCGTCGCGCCGCCTGCCGTGGCGCCGCCCGCAGTCGCGCCGCCTCCCGTACCTCCGCCGGCGGTTCCGGTGCCTCCCGCGGTGCCGGCTCCGCCAGCCGTCCCGGTGCCGCCTGCGGTCGCGCCTCCGGCCGTCCCTGAACCGCCGGCCTCGCCGCCCCCGGCGGTGCCCGAGCCGCCTCCCGCGGAGACCGATACGCACGCGCCCGCGATGCAGGTCAGCGCGCTCTGGCACATGAAGCACTCCTGACCGCCGCGCCCGCAGGCGGAGTCGGAGGTGCCGTCGAGGCACACGTCGTTGAAGCAGCAGCCGCGGCATGACGCCGTCGTGCACCGCTGCGGCGGAGTGCCGCAGCTGATGACGACGAGTGCGAGGGCGGCCGCGCGCTTCATCCGACGAGCTTCTTCACCGCCGCGACGACCGCGTCCGAGGTCAACCCGAGCTTCTGGTAGATGACCTCCCAGGGGGCCGAGGCGCCGTAGCGATCGACTCCGATCGCGATGCCGCGCTCGCCGACCCACTCGCGCCACCCGAACGTCGTGCCGGCCTCGATCGAGACGCGCGCGGTCACGTTCGGCGGCAGCACCTGGTCGCGGTACGCCTGCGGCTGGGCGCGGAAGGCCTCCCAGCACGGCAGCGAGACGACCCGCGTGGGGATGCCCTGCTTCGCGAGGGCGTCTTGCGCGGCGAGCGCGAACTGCACCTCGGAGCCGGAGGAGAGGATCACGGCCTTGAAGCCGGCGGCGTCGGACAGCACGTAGCCGCCCTGGTGCAGGCCCTTCGCGGAGGCGAGCTTCGTGCGATCCAACCCCGGGACCTTCTGCCGCGAGAGCACGAGCCCGGTCGGAGCGTGGTTGCGCTCGAGCGCGAGCCGCCACGCCTCGGCCGACTCGGCGCCGTCGCACGGCCGCACGGTGTAGAGGCCGGGCATCGCGCGCAGGCTGGCGAGGTGCTCGACGGCCTGGTGGGTCGGGCCGTCTTCGCCGAGGCCGACGGAGTCGTGCGTCCACACGTGGACCACCGGCAGGTGGCTGAGCGCGGCCAGGCGCACCGCGGGCCGCATGTAGTCGCTGAAGCAGAAGAACGTGGCGTCGAAGGCGCGCACGCCGCCGTGGTACGCCATGCCGTTGCAGATGCTGGCCATCGCGTGCTCGCGGATGCCGAACGCGATGTTGCGGCCGGCGCCGGTCTGGCCGTTGAAGAAGCCGCCGTCTTTCAGCTGGGTCTTGGTGGAGCCGCCGAGGTCGGCGTCGCCGCCGATGAGCTCGGGCAGCTTCGCGGCGATCGCGGCCAGCACCTTGCCGGCGGTGGTGCGCGTCTCGGCGGGCTCGGCCTTGAACTGCGGGAGCACGGCGTCCCAGTCGAAGCCCTTCGGCAGCTCGTTCTTCTGGCGGCGGCGCCACTCGTCGGCGAGGTCGGGGAACTCCTTCGCGTAGGCGTCGAAGCGCTGCTGCCAGGCGGCTTGAGCGGCCTTGCCGGCCTCGACGGCCTTGCGGAAATTCTTCGCGGCCTCTTCGGGGACGAAGAACTTCTTCTCGGGATCCCAGCCGAGCGCCTTCTTGGTGGCGGCGATCTCGTCGTTGCCGAGCGGGCTGCCATGCGAGCTCGACTTGCCGGCCTTGTTGGGTGAGCCGTAGCCGATGGTGGTCTTGATGACGATGATCGACGGCCTGCCGGTCTCGGCCTTGGCGGCGGCGATCGCCTTGTCGAGGGCGTCGAGGTCGTGGTTGCCGTCTTTCACGTGCTGCACGTGCCAGCCGTACGACTCGTAGCGCTTGCCGACGTCTTCGCTGAAGCAGAGGTTCGCGGGGCCGTCGAGCGTGACGTCGTTGGAGTCGTAGAGGCAGATGAGGCGCCCGAGCTTCAGGTGGCCGGCGAGGGAGGCGGCCTCGCAGGCGACGCCCTCCATGACGTCGCCGTCGCTGATCAGCGCGTAGGTGAAGTGATCGACGAGCGTGTGGCCGGGCTTGTTGAAGCGGTGAGCGAGGGCGCGCTCGGCGATCGCCATGCCGACGGCGTTCGCGTGGCCCTGGCCGAGCGGGCCGGTGGTGGCCTCGACGCCGGGGGCGAAGCCGTACTCGGGGTGGCCGGGCGTCTTCGACTCGAACGAGCGGAACGCGAGCACGTCGTTCATCGTGACGTCGTAGCCGGTGAGGTGGAGCAGGCCGTAGAGCAGCATCGAGCCGTGGCCGGCGCTCAAGACGAAGCGGTCGCGGTCGGGCCAGAGCGGGTCTTGGGGGTTGTGCTTGAGGTGCCGCTGCCAGAGCACGTACGCCATCGGGGCGGCGCCGAGCGGCAGGCCGGGGTGGCCGGAGTCTGCCTTCTGCACCACGTCGATCGCGAGGGTGCGCAGCGTGTTGATGCTGAGGAGATCGAGATCGTGGGTGGCCATGGGCGCGGGTTGTACCGCGCGGCGCCCTTTAGATCAGCGAGAACTACGCTTCACCTTCGCCCGCGAGGTACGACAGGATCACCTCGTCGAGGCTCTTCTCGCTGATCAGGTCTTCACCGAACAGCGTCTCGACGCCGACCTCGTTGATCTTGGGAACCTCTTTGAGCTCGCGCGCGGCGAGCACCTCGGGAGGCAGCGACTTCGGCGCGGAGGCAGCGGGCGGGTTCACGCCCATCGCCTTGGCGGCGGCCTGGGCGGCGGCGGCCTCTTTCTCGTTGGCGAGCTGGCCGGGCTGGTAGTGCCGCGAGTGCACGTTCTCGATGTTGTCGTAGGTGCCGCCGATGAGATTGCGGAGCATCTCTTTGTGCTGCTCCTCCATCATCTCTTTGACGAGCTCGGGGAGGTTCTCGGCCTTGACGATGTCCTGGTACGAGGTCTTCTTCGACGCGAGGATGTTCCCGCCCACGAAGAGGTGCGTGATGATGTGAGGATTCGAGACGCCCGAGTCCTCCGTCTGCACGTGGTACACCTTCCCCTTGTGCTTGATGTTGTGGTTGAAGCCGGTGACGGCCTTCTCGAACGTTTTCGGCATCGCGGGAGAGGGGCCGAACGCTAACAGAGATTCAGGGAATGTCGACGCCGAGGCTTTTCGCGTCGTCTTCCGTGTTGACGCTGCGCACCACGAGCGGGTCGTGAAGCTCGAGGCGGAGAAAGGGCTCGGAGGCGAGCAGCTCCTTCATCGAGGGGTTCGTTACCAAACGGTCACGCCAGACGGGCCCGAGCGAGGTGGGGTAGACGCCGGGGAACGGCTCGTCGGCGAAGACCGCGGGGCCCTGCGTGTCGAGCAGCGGGCGAACGGCGTCGACGGTCACGAACGGCATGTCGCAGCACACGATCAAGACGTGTGACGTGGTGGCTCGCAGCAGCGCGGTGACGACGCCGCCGGGGGTGCCCTTGCCCGGGACGACGTCGTCGCTGACGAGAAACGAGTCGGTGCAGACGGAGCGCAGGTCGAGCAGGCGATCGAGCAGCGTGCGGCCGCGGTAGACGAGCTGGCCCTTGTCGCGGCCGCCGAACCGGGAGGCTTTTCCACCAGAGAGGATGGCGAGCGCGAGAGAGATGGCCCGTATCCTACATGGCGATTTGACTCTGGAGTCGCGATCCGTACTATGCCGCGCGTTCGTTCAGCACTTCAGGGGAGCAGGCCATGAACCAGCCTCAGCCGTCTCGACCGGTGCCGCCGCATCCTGCGCCCTCGGTGTCCAGACTCCCGGAGCGGGCGAGCCGGGTGCGCGTCGCGGTGCCGGTGCCGGTGCCGCCGCCGGTGCTGCAGCCGAGCCTGATTCCGTTCGACGTCATCCAGGACTACGAGCGCGAGGTGGCGACGGCGCAGCGCGAGGAAGAGGCCGCGATGCAGGCCGCCTCGGTCGCCGCGCCGCTCATCAGCAGCGACGAGATCCAGTCGGTCGAGTCGGTCGCCTACGTCACGCAGGGCCCCGCCGACCCCGAGGTCGCGGTGCTGGCGCTGTCGCAGGTTCCCCAGTTCCAGACGCTGCCGCGACCCTCGCTGCTCGCGATGGCGACGGCGTCGTGGCAGGAAGACGTGCCGGCGGGCGAGTTCCTCTTCGTCGAGGGCGACCAGGCCGACTCGTTCTTCGTGGTGGTCGACGGCACGCTCGAGATCATCCGCCAGCGCGACGGCCGCGAGGTGGCGCTGCGCCACATCGGCCGCGGCGAGGCCATCGGCCTGTTCGGCCTGTTCTCGGGCCAGCTGCGCGCGGCGTCGGCGCGGGCGATCGGCGACGCGGTGGTGCTCGAGGTCCCCTGCTCCGAGCTGAAGTCGCTGCTCGATCGCGACGACGAGCTGCACAACAACCTGCTGCGCTTCTACCGCGAGCGGATCCTCGAGGGCTTCGTCGGCGCGAGCCGGCTGTTCGCCGACGTCGACTCGATCGCGCGCGCGCGCATCATCGGCCGCTTCCAGCACCGCTTCCTCGAGAAGGGCGAGACTGTGATTCAGCCCGGCGAGGTCGCGAACGCCGTGATGGTGGTGGCGCACGGCCAGCTGCTCATCGAAGAGCGCGCCCGCGTCGGAGCGAGCCCGAAGCAGTTCGAGGTCGGCGAGGGCCAGTTCCTCGCGCTGACGGGCGCGATGTCGGGCCTGCCGTCGCGCATGCGCGTGTACGCCGAGGCCGAGGCGTCGGTCGTGATGCTCGGCCACAAGGAGCTCGCCGAGCTGATGCGCGACTACCCTGCCCTGCGCGGCCTGCCCACGCGGCTGCCGCAGCTCACGCGCCAGCTCGATCGAGACGTGTTCTGCGGGCACACCGGCGTCCCCGGCCTTTGAGGCTCGCTGCGGCCGTCGCCGTTCTGCTCGGGGCCCCCGCGTCGGCCCAACAGCTCGAGGCTGCGGCGCCCTGGAGCATCTCGAGCGCGAACGGCCGCTACCAGCTCGCGTACGACCCGAAGGGCATCGACACGCCGGCCGAGCTCGAGGCGATGACCGCGCGCAGCCAGGAGCTCGCGAAGAAGGGCCGCGCTCTCGGCGCCGCCGAGCGCACCGAGCTCTCGAGGCTCAAGCGCCGCAACCGGCTGCGCTTCGCCGAGGGCGAGAAGCGGCTGTGGTCGCGGCCCGAGGGCGCGTACGCGAAGGCCTTCATCGCCGCCGACGGCCGCGTCGCGCTGGCGCTGCCGGTGCTGACCGACGAGCGCGCCCCCGCGGTGGAGATCATCGCGACCGACGGCTCGACGGTGAAGGAGCTGTCGGTCTCGCAGCTGATCTCGGCCGGCGAGATCGCGCAGCTGAAGCGCTCGCGGAGCCACCTGACCTGGCTCTCGGACGCATCGCTCGACGAAGAGAAGGGCCAGCTCGTGCTGAAGATCGCGCTGCCCCAGGTGCTCGAGAAGCGCGTCGCGCTCGCGACCGGCGCGATCGTGCCGTAGCGCAGCAGGCAACACCGCTCCCGCACAGGCCCGAAAGCACGCGCTGCGTTCAAGCGCGCACCTTCGCCTACCGCCGCGAACTGACAGGGTTCTTAAGGCCAGGGGCCGATCGCCGGCCCGGATAATCGCCACAGAGATCACGCAAAGGGGCTTCTCGATGGCGAAGGTTCAGAAGCAGCAGGTCGGCGGTGACGAGCTGGCGGCGAAGCAGGCGGAAGAGGCGCGGCGCGTCGCGGAAGAGCTGCGGAAGGCGGCCGAGGCCGCGGAGCGCGCGCGGAAGGCGGCCGAGGCGGCGCGGCTTCAGAAGGAGCAGGCCGCGAAGGCGAACTCGGCGATGGAGGAGGCGCGCAAGGTCGGCCGCGTGGTGCGCGGCTCGGTGCGCTTCGAGGTCGCGAAGAAGCTGCCGCAGCAGCGGGCGCGGGCCAGCGTGAAGCTGGAGGTCGCGAACGCGCGCAGCAACCGCGTGAAGGAGCTGGGGGCGCTCGAGGCGTCGAAGGCGGGGGTCGTCTCGAGCGCGTGGCTGCAGGCGGTGAAGAAGAACGACGTCGGGAAAATGGAGCAGCTCGCCCTGCCCCGCCTCGAGAAGGTCGCACTGGGCGCGGCGGACCTCGTCGACCGCGTGCAGACGGCTGCGGCCTCGTCGGCCGCACAGGCCGTGCACAAGAACCTCGGCGAGGCGGTGAGCGCGGCGGCGAAGGTGCACGGAATCGTTTCGAAGTGCCTCGAGTCGCCCGAGTTGAAGGGGCGCGCTGCGGTGGGCGCCGAGGGCATTCGCGAGACGCTGCCGAAGCTCGGCCTGCGGCTGGCCGAGGCGGCGCAGTGGGCCGGCGAGGGGCTGAAGCTCGGCGACATCGCGGCGACCGCGGTGGGCGCGCGCAGAGAGCTCGCCAGCGTGAAGGACACAGTCGGCCTGCTCCACCAGGTGAACGACCGCATCGCGCACAAGAGCTGGCAGACGAAGGAGGTGCGCGCTGGGCTCGACCGCATCGAGGGGCTGGCCACGCGCGCGGAGCAGGCGGTCGACGCCGCCGAGGCTCGCGCGCGGTTCGTCCAGGAGCACGCGGTCGGGCGGGTCAACGGCGAGCGGCGGGCGACGGGGTACCGCGAGCTCGAGCGCAACGCTCCGCCGGAGCAGTGGATGCCGGCCGAGGGCGAGAAGCCGGCGGCGGCGCAGCTGCGCAGGAGCGATGACCCGGGGAGCGAGGTGGCGCGGCTGACGGCGAAGCTCGAGGAGCTCAAGGCGCGCAAGGCCGCCGGCGAGAACGTCGACGAGCAGTGGGGCTCGGTGAAGGCGAACCTGAAGAACGCGCAGTCGCTGCTCGAGGCGGGCGCGACGAGCATGACCGGAGCCAGCGCCGCGCCCGGGCCCGGGGGCGCCGAGGGGCTGCCGCCGGGCGTGACGATGGGGCCCGACGGCGTGCCGATGGACAAGGACGGCATGCCGCTGGCGCTGTCGGAGGCCGACGTGCAGAAGCTGGGCACGGGGCTGGCTCCGGGTGGCACGCAGATCATCTGGAACCGGTGCGACACGTTCCCCAACCCGCCGCCGGGCCTGGCGTCGGCGTGGGCGAACAAGGCCCAGGAGCAGGGGCTCCTCACGCAGGAGCAGCTCGACAAGGCGAACGAGCTCGCAAACAAGACGCTGCCGGGAGCCGAGAAGCAGCAGTTCGAGGCCGGCGACATGGCGCTGCTCGCCAAGCAGTACGGCATCTCCACCGAGAAGATGGACCCGAACCAGCTGGCGCAGGCGGCGCGGCTCATCAACACCGCGACGACCGTCGAGGAGCAGCGAGCCACCATCTCGGCCGCGGTGCGCAACTTCCAGCTGATCGCCGACAACAAGACGGTTCAGTTCTCGGACAAAGACAAGCTCGAGATGATGTGGGCGGCGGCGCAGATCCCCGGCCACGCGGTGCAGAACGTCAAGCCGCACGAGCTGGAGGCGAAGTTCAAGGAGGTCGTCGCCGCGACCAACACGCCCGGCGAGCACAGCTTCAAGGTCGGCAAGCACAACACGACCATCAAGGTGGCGGAGGACGGCTCGTTTCAAGGCAGCACCTGCAAGAAGCCGAGCTTCCTGTCCAAGCTCGGCTCGATCGCAAAGGTGGCCCTGAAGGTGGGGAGCTTCATCCCGGGCCCCATCGGCATCGCGTGCCGCGTCGCGAACGCGGTCGTGGGCGCGGTCAGCGCGATCAAGAACGGGAACTGGCTGGGCGCGATCGCATCGGTCGCTGGCGGCGTGGCGGCAGGCGCGGCGGGCTTCGCGGGCAAGGTCGCCGACAAGGTCGGCAACATCGCGAAGGGCGTGCAGTCGGCGATGAGCGGCATTCAGGCGGCGAAGAGCGGCAGCATCGGCGGGGTCATCGGCGCGGCGGCCGGAGTGATGGGCGCTGCGGCGGGCGCGCTGGGCGACAAGTTCAAGAGCGTCGCCGGCGGGCTGTCGAAGTGGAGCGACCGGATGCAGAAGGTCGCGTCGGGAGCCACCGCGGCCGAGGGCGTGATCAAGGCGAACCAGGCGGTGAGCCAGGCGAAGAAGGCGCTCGAAGAGGCGCGGGCGTCGGGTGACCCGCAGGCGATCGCGCAGGCGCTCGAGGGCGTCGAGCAGGCCGAACGGGGCAAGAGGAGCGCGATCCTCGGGGCGGGCTCGGCGGCGCTGTCGATCGCGGCGGGCAGCGCGACGAAGGACAAAGGGCTGCAGGTCGGCCTGAAGGCGGGCGCGGGCGCGCTGAACGCCGCGCGCAACGTGAACGACCAGAACTACGTCGGCGCGGTGCTCGACGGCGCGTCGGTCTACGCGGACCTCAAGCAGGGCACGGAGGCCCCGGACAAGGTGACCGGGAAGGACGGCGAGAAAGACCGCTTCGGGCTGCGACAGGCGGTCGACATGGCGCAGGGCCTCGACGGGTGGCGGCAGGCCGAGAAGGCCGCCTCCGAGGCGAAGAAGGGGATCAGCGCGGCCGAGCAGCAGCTGCAGGCCGCGCGGCGGTCGGGCGACCCCGAGCAGGTGAAGCAGGCGGAAGAGGCGCTGAAAAAGGCGAAGCGCGGCGCGAGCGACGCGGAGCTCGGCGCGTACCAGGCTCTGTCGGGCGCGAACCAGGCGGTCGACAGCGCCTACGCGTCGTGGACGGCGACTCGCACGCACGACAAGCGGGTGGCGCAGACGCTGCAGACGTCGCGAACCGCCGCGGAGGCGAGCCTCGCCGCGTGGCAGGGCCTGGCCACCGACGCCGACGGGCAGGTGGCGGCGCTGGCGAGCCGGGAGCAGATCGCCGAGGCGAACGAGAAGCTGGCGGCGGCGCTCGAGCGCGGCGACAACGCAGCGATCTCGCGCGCGAAGGACGAGCTCGACGCCGCCGTGACGAAGAGCGAGGCGCGCCTGAAGGACGCGAAGGAGCGCGCGCCGCTGATGACGCTGCCGGTGAGCAACCGCAACTTCAACGACCTCTTGGCCTCGGTGCCGGGCGGGCAGGCTCCGATCGAGCTCGAGGTGCCTCCTCCGATCGAGACGAAGGACTACCGGATCAAGAAGGGCGACTCGCTCGAGGAGATCGCGGTCGCGAACGGGCTGACGGTCGAGGAGCTGATGCGCGCGAACGGCATCACCGACAAGAACAAGATCCGCGAGGGCGCGAACCTGCGGGTGCCGGTGGCGAGCGAGGACGAGGCGAAGGCCCGCCGGTTCGCGGGCGGCGTCGCGGTGCAGAAAGAGAGCAACAAGCTCAACGCGGCCGACCAGAAGTACCAGACGATCGCCGACGACCCGACGCAGCCTGAAGGCGTGCGCAAGGCGGCGCTCGAGCAGAAGGCGAAGCTCGACGGCCTGCAGACGACGTACGAAGAGGCGCTGCGCCGCGGCGACCAGAAGGCGGCCGACGCCGCGTACGCGAAGCTGAAGACCGAGCACGGCAACGCCGGCAAGGCGGTGAGCCAGGCGAGGGCGACGGCCGACGCCGAGGCGCGGCAGAAGGCGCTGTCGAACGTGGCCACGGCCGCGAACCGCGAGGTGCAGGCGGCGCTCGACGACAACGCGAAGGTGCACTCGATGAGCGGCGAGGGCTTCATCGACGGCGTGGCGAACGTGGCCCGCTCGGCGAAAGACGTGCTGACCGGCAACCAGGAGAAGATGCAGACGGCGGCGTCGAGCTACCAGCAGGCCGCGCTGGAGCTGCAGCTGCTCGCGAACAGGAAGGGCGGCTCGACGGCGGAGGAGCAGCAGGCGGCGCTCGACAAGCTGATGCGGGCGAAGAGCGAGTTCAGCGCGGCGCGCGGCGAGCAGCTCGGAGCCCAGTCGGAGGCGAGCGTGTTCGACGTGGCGCGGCTGGGCGCGCGCCAGGGCGGCAAGGCGATCGAAGAGGGCGGCGTGGTGCTGGCCGACAAGGCGGCGGACGTGGCGAAGCGCGCCGGCGCGAGCGACGCGACGGTGGCGGGCATTCGCGACGGCCTGAAGGAAGCGGCGAAGCAGACCGGCGGCGTCTTCGAGGGCCTCGGCGTGGGCATCACGAGCGGCCCGGAGGGGCTCGCGAAGCTGGGCGCGGCGCTGTACTCGGACCCGAAGGGCACCACGGAGGCGCTCGGCAAGCTGGCGGTGAGCGCAGGCAAGGCGCTGAACGACGCGGACCCGATGCAGCGCATGGTGCGGGTCGCCGCGAACGCGGCGCAGGGCAAGTACCAGTCGATCGACGACGTGATGAAGGAGGTGCAGGACTACGGCCGCTCGGTCGGGAACCTCGGCAGGGGCGTCGCGGGCATGGTGGTCGACGAAGAGGCGCGCGCGGCGTGGAGCAGCGGCGACTACGGCAAGGCGGTCGGCATCGTGATCGGCCAGGTCGCCGACGTCGGCGTCGCGGGCAAGGCGCTGAAAGAGACCGGCGAGGCGGCGGCGAAGCAGGCCGGCAAGCTGCTCGGCAGGGACGCCGCGAAGGACGCGGCGAAGGCGGGCGCGCGCGAGGCCGGGCAGCTCGCGGACGACGTGGCGAAGAGGGCGGCGAAGCCCGGCGTGGAGCAGGCGTACGCCGACGGCGCGAGCCAGGGCGCCGACGCGGTGAAGAAGGCCGAGGCGGACTTCGCGAAGCGAAACCCGGGCAAGACGATGCCGAGCGCCGAGAAGGAGCGCGTCTTCACCGAGGCCATGGAGAAGCACCTGAAGGAGAACATCAGCCCAGGGGACGCGGCGAAGGCCGCGAAGCAGCTCGAGGGGCGCGAGCTCGGCGACATCGGTCAGAAGCAGCTGGAGGACCTGCGCAGGCGCGCGGCGGGCGCGGCGGCTTCGACCGAGAAGAAGCTCGACGGGCTCGTGAGCGACAGCCAGCGCGTGTTCCGCGAGGGCTCGAGCTCCGAGGTGGTCGACTGCGGGTTCGCGCAGGCCTCGGCGGTGCACCACCTGCGCGACCTGGGCGTGCCGGACAGCCAGATCTACGCGCACCAGGCGACCGAGGTGTTCGGCGGCAACCCGGCGAACCGGCACTCCTTCGTCGCGGCCGAGGTCGACGGAAAGCTGTACTACGTCGACAGCTCGTTCGGTCAGTTCACGGATCCGAAGAACGCGTACAAGGCGCTGGGCGACTCGCTGCCGGCTCCGCTGCGCCAGCAGCTCGCGACGAAGGGCTTCGTCGAGCTGACCGACGCGAACGCCGACGCGATCGGCAAGATGTTCAACCCGAAGGGTAGGTTCACCCCTGCCGATTTCCGTACGCAGAGCGCGCTGAAGGAGGCGGGGGGCACGAAGCTCGACGACGTGCTCGACTTCACGCCCGACGAGGTCGGAGCCGGCAAGGCGGCGCGCGGTGCGGCGGAGCACGAGCTCGGCGCGTCGGCGGGCCACGAGGCCGGCAGCGCGGGCCGCACCCACACGTGGGCGCCGCGCAAGGAGCCGACGCCCGAGGTGGTGAAGGCGCGCGAGGAGCTGATGGCGGGCGCGAAGCAGAACGGGCAGAAGCTGGATCCCGATCAGCGGCTGGTGCGCGCGGCGCAGAGCCTCGAGGGCGACGGCGTGAAGATCAAGGTGCGCGACGTCGACGTGCCGGTGAAGGACGCCGCGGGCAACGTGACGGGCAAGAAGACGGTGAAGGAGATTCAGATTCTCGCCGAGGGCGATCACCCGCTGAACCGCTACGCGGCGTCGGCGAAGGGCAAGTACTCGGGGGCCGAGATCGTGTACTCGCCGCACGAGCTGCCCGACGGCGCGGGCGCGGCGCTCGCGAAGAGCGGCACGGCGGGGGTGCCCGATCGCCTGGTGCTCCCGAAAGACGCGGTGGTGATGCCGGGCGCGTCGGGCTCGCTGACGGTGCACGAGACGCGGCACCTGGCGAAGCGGCAGGCCGAACGGCTGGGCTACGACCCGGCGTACGGGCCGAAGGCGCAGGTCATGCGGCCCGACCTGGGCGGGCTGCACTTCGACTCGCCGAAGATCGACGTCGACGTGGGGTCGCTGTCGCCGCAGGCGCAGAAGGCGCTGAAGAACGACGCGCTGTCGCTGTACGGCAAGTACTCCTCGGTCGACGAGATGAGCACGTACGCGAACGAGGCGCGCCACCATGCCATGAACATTCGCGCGGGCATGAGCCAGCTCGACGGGCCCATGGGGCGCCAGGTCGCCGAGGACCTGGCGGGCTCGCTGGCGCAGCTCGAGAGGCGGGCGGTCAACGCCGAGATCTTCGCGGCCCGCACCGAGAAGCAGCTGCGGAGCGTGCTCCAGCAGGGGTCGCTGCTCGAGGCCGCGCCGCTGAACCTCAACGGGCAGCCGATCACGCAGGCCGTGGGCTCGCGCATCTACCGAGACGGGGCGACGGGCGCGGCGGTGCTCGAGGTGAAGCTGCCCCACGGCGTGCGCTACCAGCTGCCGCTGCAGGTGCCGGGCGGCATGCCGGCGTTCGAGAAGCTCCCGCTTCCGGCGCAGCGCGAGCTGATCCAGAAGCAGATCGGCCTGGGGCTCGAGCACGCGAAGAAGATCCGCTCCGAGGCGTCGGCGATCTTGAGGCGCACGGAGGGGAGGCCGAACCTGCGCGGCATGACGCCGGCCGACCACCTGAGCTTCTTCCAAGCGTACGCGCCGCAGCTGAGCGACCTGTTCCGCGGCATTCTCCACCGGCAGTAGCGGCGGTCAGAACTGGAAGTAGACGTACGGCTGCGTCTCGAACGACGCGATCTGCCGGATGATGAGCCCGAGCGCGACGAGCGCCGCGGCCCGCGCCACGATCGGCATGCGCGCGAACGTCTTGCCGGCGAGATCGAACGCCGGCTTGGGCACGAAGTAGAAGGCGAGCGCCGCGGCCATGCCGCCCCACGCGAGGCTCGAGACGTTCGCGACGCTCATGGTGAGCTTGCCCATCTGCGCGAAGACCTCGAGCGCCTTCGACGTCGACTCGGCGCGGAAGAACACGCGCGCGAAGATGACGGCGAACATCATCCACGACCAGCCGATCGCGATCTCCCACCAGCGGTCGTACTTCGGCTTGCCGAAGATCCACCACTTGATGCGCGTGAGCATGAGCAGCACGCCGTGGATGCCGCCCCACAACAGGTACTTCCAGTCGGCGCCGTGCCACAGGCCGCCCCACGTCATCACGAGCATGGTGTTGCGCAGCGTCTGGTACTTCGTGCCCTGGTTTCCGCCGAGCGGCCTGTACAGGTAGTCGCGCAGCCACGTCGACAGCGAGATGTGCCACCGGTTCCAGAACTCGAAGAGGTTTCTGCCGTGGTACGGCTTGTTGAAGTTCTCGGGGAACTTGAAGCCGAAGAGCTGGGCGGCGCCGATGGCGATGTCGGAGTACGCCGAGAAGTCGAAGTAGATGTAGAAGGTGTACGCGATCGTCGCGAGCACGCACTCGAGCGACGAGAAGTTCTGCGGGTTCGCGTAGACGCGATCGATCAGCGCGACCGCCATCACGTCGGCGAGCAGCAGCTTCTTCGCGACGCCCTGCGCGATGCGGAACAGGCCCCACGCGCCCTCCTCCGGCGTGATCTGCGGGCGCTTGTCGAACTGATCCATCAGGTCCCTCGCGCGGACGATGGGACCGGCGACGACCTGCGGGAAGAACAGCTTGAACACGAGGTGATCGAAGAGGGTCTTCTTGCCGCTCGCCTCGCCGCGATAGACGTCGGTGACGTAGCTCACCGCCTGGAAGGCGACGAACGAGAGCCCCACCGGGAGCAGGAGGCCGATGGGCTTCGGCGGCGGCGGCCACTCGACGGACTCGAACGCGAGCAGCAGCCCCCACCGCGCGAAGAGGAACACGGCGGCCGCGAGGAGAAAGGCTCCGGCGGTGGCGGCGACCTGCTGCGCCCTCGAGGGCAGGTCGACGGCGCGGGCGAGCGCCTTCAGGGTGGCGTAGCCGATGCCGACGGCGATGAGGAAGAGGAGGATGCCCTCGGGCCGCGCGAGGCTGGTCAGGACGAGGTCGAGGTACTTGAAGACGAACAGGCCGCCGAGGTGCCAGGTGAGGGCGGCGATCAAGATCGCCTTCCGGCCGCGGGGATCTCGGACGCGCTCGAGGCCCTGCCCCGCGAGGAAGTTCACGAGCGCGTAGCCCATGAACAGCACGAGCGGAGCCGGCTTCCACGCCGCGTAGAACGCGAGCGAGGCGACGAGCAGCACGCCCATGCGCGCGACCTTGCGCTTGTAGACCCACCAGTAGCCCGCGAAGGTCAGGCCGACGAGCAGCAGGAACTGGACGCTGTGGAACATCATGGGCGGGTGCCTCCGGCAGGGGCACCCTGGGCGACCGGCTTCTCGCGCCAACGGTCGTAAGCCTCGAGCACGTCTTCGACCATCTCGGTGGCGAGCAGGCGGTAGCCCTCGGAGGTGAGGTGCACGTGATCTTTGTTCGCGAGCGGCGGCCGGTTCTTGCGCCACTTCTCGATCGAGCCCTCACCGCCCATCGCGTCGCGCGTCTCCCAGAAGCCGCAGTCGTTGCGCGCCGCGACCTCGCGCAAGATGCCGTAGACCTCGTCCATCGACTGGGTCTCTTTCCACGTCATCGCCTTCTTCTTCTTCGACATGCGATCGGTGGGCCCCAGGAACAGGCACGCCGCGTCGGGCGCCGCGATGCGCAGGTTCGCGATGATCTTGGGGTACGCGGCGCGCACCAGCTCGAGGCTCTGCGGCGGCAGCGCGGCCTCGTTCGTGCCGAAGAACATCACGTACAGATCCGGCTGCCGCGCCTTGAGCTGCGCGACCAGCGTCTCGGAGTCGTAGTTCGAGAACGTGACCGCCGTGCTGCCGGGCAGGCCGAGCGCGTCGTAGACGACCCCGGGCCGCATCAGCTCGTGGCTGACGCCGAGCACGGTGACCTCGCCGGGGCCGGGGTTCTCGATGCGGATGGCGTGGCGGCTGCCGCTCGCTCCGAGCTCGATGACGCGCACGCGGGTCATGCTCTCGGCGGGCGGCGGTGTGAGGCTCTTCTCGAGCTTCTGATCGACGGTGATCTTGAGGGGGCCCATGCCGGGCTCCTCGAGCGCGTAGACCTGTACGCGCGCGCTGTCGTCGTCGCCGGAGCGCGGCTCGTCGAAGATGAACTCGGCGCTGGCCCCCGGGCGGCCGATCGCGCGGATGCCGGTCAGCCCCCAGCGCTCGCCGGGCGTCTTCACCTTCATCGCGTCGAGCAGCGTCCAGCTGCCGGCCAGGGTCCGCTCGACGCCCGAGCGGTTCAGCTTCTCGAACGCCTTGCCGGCCGCCACGTAGCCGCGGCCGGCGTAGCCGAACCGGTCGGCGAGCACGCTGCGCGCGGTGTCCGTGAACATCTGCGCCGCGGTGTGCGAGGCGCCGATCTGCAAGATGGCGACGCGCCCCGCCTTCGTGGTCTCGAGGCTCTTGAGCCGCTCGAAGAAGCGCGTGAGGCCGTTGGGGTTGATGAGGCCCGGCCCGCTCGGCCACTTCGCGGGCATTGGCTTGCCGCCGTCGGTGAAGCCGGCGTCGGCCAGGGGGAGCTCGACCCAGGCTCCACCGGCGCGCCCCCCGGCGCCGGCGTCGCGGGCGGCGGTGCCCCCGTCGCGGCGCGCGGTGCCTCCGTCGCGCGAGGCGGTGCCGCCGTCGCGGGAGCGCTTCGTGCCTCCGTCTTCGGGCGGCGCGCGGGTGAGCCACGAGCGCACGAGCTTCTTCGGCGACGCGCGGTTCTGCATGCGCGCCGCCATCAGCCGCGCCTCGTTCTTCACCCGCGCGCGCTCGAGGGCGACGTCCATCAGGTAGCCGAAGACGTCGCCGCCGACGCCGACCGGGTGAACGAGGTCTTCGTTCATGAGCCCCGCGTTCCACCAGCGCTCGATCGCGCCCTCGCCGCCCATCGCGGCCTGCATGTCCCAGATGGCGACCCGCTTGCGCTTCGCGACCTCGTGCAGGAACTGCGAGACGATGGCGGTCTCTTTCCGCGGGTTGATCGTCTTGTCCATGCGCCAGACGCCGGCGTCGGGCGGCGACGCGATCATGATCGCGGCCTGCGGCGCCCAGCGGCGCACCCGGTCGATGAGCACCTCGAAGTTCTTCTCGGCCTCGGCGGTGCTGTAGCGGTTGAGCGAGAGATCGAACGCCTCGTTGCCGCCCATCATCAGCACGACGAGCGCGGGCCGGCGCGCGAGCAGCTGGGCGCCGAAGACCTCTTCGTTCGAGCGGAGGAAGACGTAGGCGGCCCCGCCGGGGAGGCCGAGCGAGTCGAAGATGACGCCGGGCAGCGCGGTCTCGAGGCTGACTCCGTCGACGCGCACCGGGCCGGCGCGGGTCTTGAGCTCGAGGCGCCGGCTGCCCTCGGGGATCTCGACGAGCGCGGTCGCGGGGCGCACGGCGTCGGCGTCGGTCGAGAGCTCGGCGACGACGTCTCCGTCGATCTTCACCTCGAGCTCGCCGCCGCGCGGCTGCGTGGCGATGAACAGCTCGGCGAGGCGCTGGCCGCTGCAGTTGAAGCTGACCGACTGCGGGTCGTTCGCCGGGGCGGTGAAGGCGACGCCGGCGAGGCCGAGGCTCGAGGCGAACTTCTCGTCGGTGAGCTTGTCGATCTCCCACCCGTTGGTGGCCTTGCCGCAGCGCACGTCGCGGCCGGCGTTGCGCGTGGGCCGGTCGACGTAGAGGTAGCCGGTGCCGCCCGGGCCGTGGCGCGCCATCAGCCGGCGGCGCGCGACGTCGGTGATGTGATCGGAGGCGATCAGCGAGGTGCCGAGCACGACGACGCGCACGGGCGAGCGGGCGGTAGGCTCGCGGGCGGCGCGCAGCGCCTGGAAGAACGGCTCGAGCGCGGTGCGAAGGCAGGTGCCGTCTTTCGACTCCTGGATGCAGGGCTCCTCGATCTCGACGTGCTGCGCCTGCACCTTCTTGATGACGATCTCCCACTTCTTGGCTTCGCGATCGTCCTCGTACGAGAGGCCGCGCGAGATGCGGCTCTTGGCGCTGGTGCCGCCGCCCGAGAAGTCGAGCTCGGGCAGCACGAGCGCCTTGTCGGGGTCGTCCGGGAGCACCGCCACCGTCGGCGGCGCGGCCTGGTTCGCCTTCGGCCAGACGGCGGTGAGGAGCGTTCGGCCGGGGCGCGACGTCAGCTCGGGGAAGGCCTTGAACGCCGCGGGGATCGGGAGCAGCGATGGGAACACGGCGAGTGCTACCACCGTGAGCATCGTGGCACCGACCGGATGACGCTTGAAGAAACGCCGCAACAGGTGGGGGAGTATCGGTGTTCAGTGGCTGCCTCCTCAAGGGTACAGCCGGGGTTCGGGTTTTCGGGTTCGGGTTTTCGGGTTCGGATTTTGGGGCCCGCGTTTTGGGGCCCGGGTTTTCGGGCCGGCCTTGCGGGCCCGCGCCCGGGAAGCGGTCCGCGTTCGTTCAGCGGATACGGTTCGGGCTCCGGCCCGTTCAGGGGCTGGCCAGATCCGCCGCCAGCGCCCTGCTCTGCTCTTCCGACAGCTCGGCTTCCACCGTCAGCTCCGGCAGGTCGCAGCCCAGGGAAACCGGTACCTGCCCCTTCACCCCGAACTTCACGTAGTGCACCGACGACAGCCGCCCGTCCGAGATCTGCCTCGAATCGAACTGCGGCCTCACCTTCGTGCCGTCAGGCAGCTTCGCGTACAGGTGCTCCGGCAGCTTCACCCACTGCCGCAGCTTCTGGTCCCGCTCTTCCACGTTCTCGATCTCGATCAGCAGCGTCGCCCCCAGCTCGCCTTCCCCGCCCAGGAGCTCGTTGTACGTCGTGAGCTCGTGCTGGATGTCGGCCTCCCGCACGATGCGCTCGGCCAGCATCATCTCCTGCACCTGGTAGCGGATCGTCTCCCGGTTCTCGAACAGGAACGTCAGGTTCGCCCCGACGTGAATGCGGCGCGCTGCCTTGATCTCGAGGATCTTCGGCCGCAGCGCGTCGCGGCCGTCGCGGTACGTCTGGTAGTCCGTGAGCTCGCTGCGCTGAACCGGCCTCATGGCGGCGCCACCTTCTGCGGGAAGCCGTCTTGTCTGTACGCTCTCGCCAGCACGCTCATCGGGTGTAACGGCTTCTTGCCCGCGTGCTGCTGAAACTGAACCGCCGCGAGCGGGCACTCGGTCACCCACACCTCGGCGTTCGCGTTGTCTTTCATCTCTTCGAACGCCTTCTTGCCGACGCGCACCGAGGCCTCGAAGCCCTCGACCTTCATCGCGTACGTGCCGTCGTGGCCGCAGCACTCGAGCACGCTCTTCGCCTCGACCCCGGGAATGAGGCGGATGAGGTCGCGCCCCTTGAAGCCGATGTGCTGCGCCCGCAGGTGACACGGCGCGTGGTAGCTCACGTTCGCGCCCGGCGTCGTCTTGAAGTCGCGGCTGAAGCGCGGCTCCTTGCGGATGCTCCAGAGGAACTCGCCGGGATCCATCGTCGCCGCCGCGAGCCTCTTCGCGCGGTCGCGCTCTTCCAGCGGCAGCAGCTCGGGCCAGTCGCGCCGCAGCATCATCGAGCACGTCGGGTTGATCGCGAGCACCTTCGCCCCCGCGTCGACGAACGGCATCAGCAGCTTCAGCGTCTGCAGCGCGAGCGCGCGCACCCGGTCGAGGTCGCCGTGCTCCCAGGCCGGCATGCCGCAGCAGGTGAGGCCGCTGACGCACGCCGTCTTCACCCCGCACCGGTCGAGCACCTCGAGCGTGTCGCGGCCGACCTCGGGCGCGTTGTTCTGCACGAAGCACGTCTGGAACAGCACGGCCTCGAAGCCTTGCGGAGACTCGGGCACCCTGCCCTGCGCTTCGGCCCAGCGCTCGAACGTCTTCGCCGCGAAGTCGGGCAGCAGCTTGTCGCGGTGAATGCCGAGCGCTTTCTCCATCAGCACGCGGTGCGGCTTCACGTGGTTCATCGCGTTCGCCACGCCGAACGACAGGCGCGCCGCCTGCCCGAGCAGATCGGGCTCGGCGAGCAGCTGATCTCGCAGCTTCACGCCCTCGTAGCGCGCGCGCTGCGCCTGGTACCGGTGAACGAGCTTGGGGAAGTCGAGCTGGTACTCGTGCTTGTCACGCGGCGTGTACGGGCACTGCACCTCGCACAGCTTGCACTGGAAGCACGCGTCGATGACGCGGTCGTTGTCGCTCTTCGTCAGCTGGTGCACGTCGCCGTCGCGCTTGGGGTCGTCGAGCAGCGAGAACAGCGTCGGGAAGCTGTCGCAGAACTTGAAGCACATGCGACAGCCGTTGCAGATCTCGAAGACGCGCCGGACCTCTTTGTCCAGCGCGTCGTCGTCCCAGTACTTCGGGTCTTCGGGGTCGTACGTCAGCCCGTCGGTGGGTGCATATGCGACGGGCGGCATGATCAGCTGATCGAGTCGAGCATCTTGCTGAAGCGCCCGGCGTGGCTCTTCTCGGCCTTCGCCAGCGTCTCGAACCAGTCGGCCACGTCGCTGAAGCCCTCCTCCCGCGCCGTCTTCGCCATGCCCGGGTACATGTCCGTGTACTCGTGCGTCTCGCCCGCGACCGCCGCCTTGAGGTTCAGCTTCGAGTCGCCGATCGGCAGGCCCGTCGCCGGATCACCCACCTTCTTCAGGTAGTCCAGGTGGCCGTGCGCATGGCCGGTCTCGCCCTCCGCCGTCTCGCGGAAGTTCATCGCGACCTCGGGGTAGCCTTCGACGTCCGCCACCTTCGCGAAGTAGAGGTAGCGGCGGTTCGCCTGGCTCTCGCCCGCGAACGCCGCCTTCAGGTTTTCGTGCGTCTTGGAGCCCTTCAGTTCTTTGGCCATGACTTCTTCTCCTTGGGAGTGTTGTTGCGGGTGACGGTGTTGCGACAGCTGCTGCACAGACCTCGGACGTGCACTGAGTAACCCTTCGGCAGGAAACCTTGGAGTCCTTTCGGAAGGGAGAGCTTCGACAGCGAGGGGTCGTTGGTGTCCGTCACCGAGCCGCACGAGGTGCAGACGAGGTGGTGGTGCGACTCCATGTTGCCGTCGTAGCGCTTGGTGTTGCCCGTGACCGGGACCTCGGCGGCGAGGCCGAGCTCGACCAGCACGTCGAGCGTCTTGTAGATGGTCGCGAGGCTGACCGCGGGCAGCTGCGCCTTCACGCGGTCGCGCAGCGCCTCGGGGCTCGGGTGATCTTCGGACTCGAGCAGCGCGCGGAAGATCACCACGCGCTGCGGAGTCAGGTTCATGCCCGCCGCCCTGCAGCGATCGACGAGCTGGTCGACGCGCTCATCGAGCATTCTCGGGCTCGGCCTCATACGCGGAGAAATATTCTCCGCGAAGACGGGGCGTCAACCGAAAATGCTACCGGTCAGTGCTCCGGGAAGAACATCGGCTCGCGCTGCTGCGTGAAGCCGTGAATCGCCTGCACCGACGGGAGCGGAATGTCGGTGAAGCGAATGCCCATGCCCGGGAAGACCTCGGGGTTCTTGTGATCGAACTCGCGCACCCAGCGCACCTCGCCCTTGCCGGCGATGGTCGGGCCGCCGGGCAGCGAGAACGACAGGTCGACCTGCGTGCCGATCGGCATCACGTTGACCGTGGCGACGAAGACGCCGCCCTCGGACACGTCGTTCGTGAAGCCCGTGAAGAAGTTCGAGTCGGAGCCGAGCGAGATCTCGGCGCACAGCGAGACGCGCTGCGTCGCGCGGCGCTGCTCGGGCCTCACCTGCGGCTTCGGCTGCGGCGCCGGCGCCGGCTTGAGCGCCTCGGTCTCGATCGCGCGGATCATGGTGGCGGCGAGCGACTCTTCGGCGGCCTGCCTCTCGGCGAGCTCGGCCTGCTCCTTCGCCTTCTTGACCCGATCGAACACGCGATCGAGCTCGACCTCGTGAACCCGCAGCGCCTTCAGGGCGCTGTCGAACGCAGCCTTGCGCACCCCGAGCGCCTTCAATCGCGCGAGCCGCGCCTCGTCGACCTGCTTGCGCACCGAGACCGACGGCACCTTCACCTCGACGTTCGCGCCCGACGCGGCCCGTTCGGCTTCCTGGCGCAGGCCCTTGAGGCGCGCGATCTCGGCCTCGAGCCGCTGCTCCTGCCTGATCATCTCGGCTTCGGCGACGGCGACGTCTTCATCTGCGAGCTGGGTCTGAGGAGTCATGAGACGAGGGGCTGTGCAAAATCGGCGCGCACCGCCAAGCCTGCGGCGGATGTAGGGCTTGACGCGGGTCAACGAAGCGTGCCGGGTCGACGCAGACCCAAGCGAGTGTTGAAAAGGGCGGCGCGATCCATTTGAGTCTGCACCCGTCGGAGGTTCGGGGGGTCAGCCGTTCACGTTCACGCTGGTAGTCCGGAGGTACGCACTCGTATGGGAATGATTCTTCTCGTCATTGGTCTCGCGGTCCTGGGGTTTGGGTTCTGGAACCACCTCAAGGGCAAGCGCATTCTGGCCGCGCCGTTCAAGAAGACCGGCGAGCTGGCCAAGAACCCGGTCTCCGAAGACCCGAAGGGCGCGATGTCGACCGAGGGCGCGGTGCAGGCCCCCGCGAAGCAGCTGCTCTCGCCGTGCTCGAAGACTCCCTGCCTCTACTACGAGGTGAAGATCGAGCGCCTGTGGGAGAAGACCGAGACCACCCAGGACGGCACGAAGACCGTGAAGGGCTCGACGACGCTCGACACGCTGAAGAACGGCGCGACGTTCGGTGTCGACGACGGCTCGGGCGCGATCGAGGTCGACTTCAGCAAGGGCGGCGACTTCGACATGATGAAGGACGGCTTCAAGAAGGAGCTCAACGGCCGCTCGTGGTCGTCGAACATCAAGTTCGGCGAGCTGGAGTACGACGTGCCGCCGATCGGCTCTTCCGACGGCTATACGATCGGCTTCAAGGCCACCGAGAAGTACGTGCCGGTCGAGGGCAACCTGTTCGTGCTCGGCAAGATCGAGGGCGGCAAGATCATCAAGCCGGGTTGGCGCTCGATGATGGCGTCGAGCAAGGGCCGCGACGGCCTGCTCGCCAGCGTGGCGAAGAAGAAGAAGTTCAGCTTCATCGGCGGCGGCGTCTCGGCGGTCGCGGCGATTCCCCTGATGATCTTCGGGCCGAAGGCCGACCCGCAGACGTCGAGCTCGTGCATGTCGACGATGAGCGACGTGCGCGCGCGCTGCCACGACAACGTGAGCTCGAAGACGGGCGACGACTTCGAGTGGACCGTGACGAAGGAAGGCAAGTTCGAGGTGGTCGCGATCGCTCCGAACAAGAAGATCGCGCTCGCCCCCGGCGTGAGGGTCGAGTCGGCCGACGGCAAGGTCGTCGGCGAGGGCTCGGCGAGCCTCGGCGGCACCGCGATCGCGCACGTCGACGTGAAGCCCGGCAAGTACAAGGTCGTCGTGTTCCCCGCCGACGGGTACATGGTCGACAAGGGCGGGTTCGACTACGACCTCGAGATCCGCTCGGGCAGCGGCGGAGCCCCTTCGGCTGCGGGTGACACCGCCGTGGACCCCGGCCTTCCGGCTGGGGCTGACGAGGGCGTGAAGGACAAGGAAGACGTCGCTGCCGCCCCGAAGGAAGAGGCGGCTCCGGCTCCCGCTCCCGCGAAGGCCGGCAAGAAGCCCGCGGGCAAGAAGAAGAAGTAGCTCGAGCTTTCTTTACGGGCGCGGCTCCTCTTCGTGAGGCGCCGCGCCCGTTTTCATTGCGGGGCCGTTTCTGAACAGCCGGGGCACAGCGCGTGCTACTCCTTGCGCGCCCCGTGCTCCTCTGTCTCCTTCTGACCGCATCCTTCGACGCCGGCGATCCCTCCACCTGGGTCCTCTCTGCGCGGTTGACCCCCGAGCATCGCGAGTCGCTGATCTCGGCCTTCACCGCTCCCGACGGCGGCGTGGGCGAACAGCCGCTCACCCGTGAAGAAGCGGCCGCGCTCCTCGACGACCCCCGCACCGAGCTCGTCTACGGAGAGAAGACGATCTCCATCGTCGCTCCCTCGATGCTCCAGCGGCAGCGCAAAGATCACCTCGACCTGATGAAGATGTTCCTCACCCCCGAGCGCCTCGAGGCCGGCGCGAAGTTCGCCCGCGAGAACGAGAAGCTCCTCGCCGCCGTCGAGGCGAAGACCAAGGTCGACCGCGAGGCCATCATCGGCATCCTCATGTGGGAGTCGAAGCTCGGCACCATCACCGGCGACTACCGCGCCTTCAACGCCTTCACCTCGCAGCTCTTCTTCATCGACGACGCCAGCGCCGTCGCCATGGCCCGGAAGGACGAGAAGAAGCTCATCGACGCCGCCGCCCAGAAGAAGCGCGTCGACACCATTCGCGAGCGCGCGAGAAAGAACCTCGTCGCCCTCGTCCGCCAGTGCAAGGCGAAGGGCATGGACCCGCTCGACGTCAAGGGCAGCTGGGCCGGCGCCCTCGGCTTCCCCCAGTTCATGCCCGCCTCCTTGCGCTGGGCCGAAGACGGCGACGGCGACGGGAAGATCGACCTCTTCACCATGCCCGACTCCATTGCGTCCGTCGGGCGTTACCTTTCGGAGCACGGCTTCGCGAAAGACAAGCGTAAGGCCGTGTGGGACTACAACCACGAAGACGCCTACGTGCAGGGCGTGCTCGCCTTCGCCGCGAAGCTGCACGAGCACCTACAGTCACCCGACGGTGGCAGCGCCCGGTGATCGTGCCGCTGTGAAGCTCCCCGGTTAACTCACCCTCGACGTCGAGTGGAGGGAGGGAGTGAAGGGAGCATGAAGACCCGTGGCCCGTTGCATCGCGCGGCTCGCGCAGTCGCCCGCCGTGCCCTGCGGCGCGCTGCCCGGCAGCTCGCACCGCCGCCGGCCGAGCTCGAGCCCGGCGCGTGGAGACTCGAGCGCGACGCGCTCGGCCGCCTGACCGTCGACACCCTGCCGCTCGCCGGCGTGGCCGATCGCTTCGGCACACCGCTCCACGTCGTCGACGCCGTGCGGCTGCGCGAGAACGCCGCGCGCTTCGTGAACTGCCCGACCGCCCACGGCAGCGGCGTCGAGATCTTCTACCCGTACAAGACGAACCCGGTGCCCGGCGTGCTGCGCGCGCTGCACAAGGCCGGCGCGGGCGCCGAGACCGCGAGCCCGTACGAGCTGTGGCTCGCCGGTACGCTCGGCGTCGACCCGTCGCGCATCGTCTACAACTGCCGCATCAAGCCCGAGAGCGCGCTGCACGAGGCGATCGCGAAGGGCGTGGGCCTCATCAACGCCGGCTCGCGCCTCGAGCTGGCCGCGATCTCGGCCGCTGCCCGCGCCACCGGCAAGCGCGCGCGCATCGGCATTCGCGCCGCGGTGCCCGGCACCCTCGCCAGCCACTGTGGCGAGCGCATCGACGACGGCTCGGCGCTGCAGACATTCGCCGAGGCGCTCGAGCGGCCCGAGCTCGACGTCGTCGCCCTGCACGCGCACCCGAACGCCGAGCTCGCCACCGCTGACGAGCTGCGCGCGTACGTGGCCGCGGTGCTGCGCTTCGCCGGCGCGCTGCGCACGCGGCTGCGGCTGGATCTCGAGATCATCGATCTCGGCGGCAACCTCGTGTGCCCCACCGTGACGCACCTCTCGCCCGTCGTCGCGCGCGTGCAGATGGCGCTGGGGCGCGAGGCGCCTCCGCCCGAGCGGCGGGCGCTCCTGACGATCGAGGACTACGTCGAGCTCTCGACCTCGCAGATCGAGACGCACTACAAGCGCGCGGGCCGGCCGATGCCGCGCGTGTTCCTCGAGCCGGGCCGCAGCATGACGTCGAACGCGCAGCTGCTGCTGCTCACCGTGGTGCAGGTGCGCAGCCCCGACGACACCGGCGTCTCGACGGTCGTGCTCGACGGCGGCATCAACGTCGCCGAGCCGCTGAAGGGCGAGCGGCACCAGGTGTTCGCCGCGAACGCGCGGCCGGGCGCCGAGCGGCGCCACTACCGGCTGATCGGGCCGACGGGCACGTCGAACGACCTCTTGTACCCGTCGGTCTACCTGCCGGAGCTCCAGCCCGGCGACGTCGTCGCGGTGATGGACTCGGGCGCGTACTTCGTGCCGACGTCGACCACGTACTCGTTTCCCCGCCCGGGGGTCGTGATGATCGACCGCGGGCAGCTCACCATCTTGCGGCGCGCCGAGACGTTCGAAGATCTCGTCGCGCTCGACCGCCTCGAGGCTGCATGACCGCACCTTCTTCACGCCCCGGAGCCCTGCTCCCCGTCGCCGACTACCACGGCACGCTCGCCGCCGTGCGCTCGCTCGGCCGCGCGGGAATCGACGTCACCGTGGCCGACGGCCGCGCGCTCGTGCCGGCGCGCTGGTCGCGCTACGCGAGGCGCAGCGTCTCGTGCCCGGATCCGATGACCGAGCCGAACGCCTTCATCGGCTGGCTCCTCGAGAGCGGGGCGCGCGAGCCCGGCCGCGTGCTGCTCCCCACGACCGACGACCTCGCGTGGCTGCTCGCGCGGCACGCGAACGAGCTGAGCCGCCACTACGTGCTCGACGCGCCGCCCGTCGACGCCGTGTACACGGTGCTCAACAAGTGGCGCCTCATCGAGGCGGCGGCGCGGGTGGGCATCGAGGCTCCGAAGACGTGGCTGCCCGACGACGAGGAGCTCGACGGCGAGAACCTCGCTCTGCCGCTGCTGATCAAGCCGCAGACGCAGACGCTCTTGACGCCGCACCAGAAGGGCCGCGTGGTGCGCGACCGCGGCGAGCTGCGCGCCCTGTACACCGGCTTCATGACCGAGACGCGGCACGGCAGGCTCCTGCTCGAGAGCGACCCGCTCGTCTCGCGGCCGATGCTGCAGGAGCTGGTCACGTCGCGCGGCATCTACGGGCTGTCGGGCTTCATCGACTCGACGGGCGAGCTGTTCGTGGTGAGCGCGTCGCGCAAGGTGCTGCAGCGGCCGCAGGTGCTCGGCATCGGGCTGTGCTTCCAGCACGCGCGGCTCGACGTCGAGCTGGCCGGGCGGCTGCGCGACCTGTGCCGGCACCTCGGGTACCACGGCATGTTCGAGGTCGAGTTCCTCGAGCAGGACGGCCGGCACCTCATCATCGACTTCAACCCGCGCTGCTACGGGCAGATGGCGCTCGACATCGCGCGCGGCGCCGATCTTCCGTTGATGGCGTACCTCCACGCCGTAGGGGACGAGGCGGGCCTGACGACCGAGATCGAGCTCGCGAAGCGGCGGCTGTCCGAGAGCGGCCCGCGCGCGTGGTGCGACCGCATCAGCCTCGAGCTGTTCTTGAAGCTGCGGCAGCTCACGGGCCGCATCGACCGCTCGACGGCGCGCGGCTGGAAGCAGTGGCTCGAGGCCCACCGGCCGCACCTGATCGACCCCGTGCTCGACTCCGATGACTGGGTGCCGGGCGCGGTCGCGGTGCTGCTCGGCGCCTGGCAGCAGGTGAAGCACCCGCGCGCGACGTGGCGCGCGCTGAGTGAAGCGTAGGAGGCAGTCATGACGTTGGAGCTGGATGACGAAGAGCTGAGTGACGTTCGCGAGGCGTTGAGGCTGCACCTCGCGGGCCTGCTGAAAGATCTCGCGAGCAACGAGCGGCGCCGATTCCTCGATCAGCTGCGCGCGCGGCTGGTGCGCGTCGAGGAGCTGTACCTGCGGCTCGATCGCGCCGCGGTGACGGGCCCGATCACCGCGACTCACTGATCGAGCAGCGTCTCGATCACCTGCCGGTGGTGGTCGCCGATCGCCTCGGCGCCGCCGCGCAGGCGCCGGGGCGGCGCGGTGAGGCTCTGCGCGCCCGGCGGCGTGCGCAGGAAGTGCGGCGTCACCATCGCCCAGTCGTCGTTGTCGAGCAGCACGTCGCCGCCGGTCGTGCCGCGCGGGCACACCACCGGCGCCGCGTTCGCCGTGTCGACGTTCACGCTCACGTTCGACTGGGTGAGGTTGTCGAGGCTCCAGTCGACGGCGCCGCCGTCGCGGCCGAGGCCCTTCGTCTCGTCGAGCGACGCCTCGTTCAGCGGAGCGCTGGTGCCGTTCGAGTAGTCGAGGCCGAACAGCGCGGGCGGGGCCGAGCGCCCGTTCTGCAGGTTCGCAGGGTTCGTGATGATCGGCGGAACAGCGCCGCAGGCGTTGCGGTAGTGGTAGTAGTAGCGGTCGCCTTCGTTGGGGCCGATCACCGCGACTCCGTTGAGCTGGTAGAGGTAGCTCATCACCGAGAGGTAGTTCGGCTTGTAGTTCCGGTCTTCGAAGCCTCCGTGCCGCAGGCCGAGGTTGTGACCGAGCTCGTGCATCAGCGTGGAGGACTGCGAGTTGATGAGGCGGTTGAGCTCGGTCTGCAGCGTGGTGCGCAGGTTGCTCATGCCGAGCGTGACGACGACGTCGTTGCCGTCCTGCTCCGCGCGGCCGGTCGAGCCGACGCCGCCGCACGCCACGTCGGCGAGCGAGTTGCCGAAGATGACGTAGTGGAAGCTGACGCGGCGGCGCAGGTCCGAGTTCGCGGCCTTGAGCAGGTAGAACGACGTCGCTCCGGCGAGGTTCGACATGGTGATGGTGCACGCGAACGCCGTCTCGTTGCCGCCGCCGAGATCGAAGTCGGCGGGGTCGATGCCGGGCGCCGCGTCGTAGAGGTCGCCGGTGTCGAAGTGCAGCTCGAGGCCGTGCGCCGCGAAGACGTCGTGCACGCGCTGCAGCGCCTCGCGCCGCGGGAGGATGCCGGGCTCGAAGCCGCTCGCGCCGGCGTCGGGCTTCACCCAGTCGACCTCGAGGAAGATGTCGCGCCGGCCGGTGCGCGCGCCCCAGTCGTAGAGCGGCAGGCCCGCGTAGCGGCCGCCCGGCACCTCGGCGGTGTCGGGCAGGCCGTCCTGGTCGGCGTCGACCGAGCCGATCGCGTCGTTCGGCCCGGCGGGCGTGGGCCAATCGGTGAGCGCGAAGTCGGCGCGCGTGTTCGTGTCGGCCGAGGCCGGCCGGCGCGCGAGGCTCTTGCCGTGGTCGTTCGTGGCGCCCGGCAGGTCGAGCGGTGCGCCCGACCACTGCTGCGCCGAGAGCGTACCGCTGCCGCCGAGCGCGACGGAGTCGATCGGCGTACCGCCCTGCGCGCGCAGCTCGATGAAGTCGGCGCCGCCGTCGCCGAACCAGAACGTGTGCGTGGCCGTAGCGACGAAGCGGATCTGCGGGTTGTCGTGCAGATCGGCGAACGGCTTGCTCGAGACGACGAGGTAGCGGCCCGGGGCGATGCCGGCGTCGGGCAGCGCGAACACGGCGGCTGACGCTCCGGGCCCGGCGTCGAGCTGGAGCGTGCCGGTGCGGAGCTGGTAGTCGGCGAGGTTCTTCGCCTGCGTGGTGCCGTTGTAGAGCTCGAACCAGACCGGGAAGCCCGGGCCCGGCGCCGACGAGACCTCGTTGACGATGAGATCGGGGTAGGCGCGAAAGCACTCGACGGCGACTCCGCGATAGGGGGCGGTGGCGACGCCGGCGCCGCCGGTGACGACGCAGCTCTGGCCCGCCGGCTGCGCGGCCACGCCGACGTCGAACGCGTCGCCGGCCGGCACCACGAGCGGGAAGTCGAACGCGACGGTGCCGGCGTCGGGCGAGAGCGCCAGCAGCTGCTGCGTGCCCGACTCGCGCAGCACGAGGCCGGCGCCGGTCAGGCCGGTGACGGCGCCTCCGACGGTGTGGCCGCCGCGGCAGGTGACGGCGACGTCGCTCTTCGCGGCGGTGACCAGCCCGGCGCCGTTCGAGACGCGGCAGAACGTGGCGCCCGGGTGTGCGGCGACCGTGACGTTCACCGCGGTGCCGTACGGAACCGGCTGCGCGAAGGTGAAGGTCTGGGCGCCGGCGTCGACGGCGAGCTGCTGAGCGGTGGCGGACTCGGCGAGCACGAGGCCTGGGGCGTCGAGGCCGGTGACGGTGCCGCCGAGCGCGAACGTCTGCGGCGCGCACGCGACCACGATGTCGCCGACGTCGCCGGTGACGGTGCCGCCGCCGCCGTCGACGGTGCAGTGCCAGCCCTGCGGCGGCGCGGCGGTGACCTGGTAGGTGCTGCGGTACGGCACGGGCGTGGGGAAGCGAAAGGCGCCGGGGCCGGCGTCGAGCGCCTGGGCCGAGATCGACTCGGTGAGCGTGACGCCGCCGGTGCCGGTGAGCGCGCCGCCGATGGTGTACCGCGCGAGCGCGCAGTCGACCGAGACGCTCGTGACGTCGGCGCCGGCCGCGACCGTGCCGGTGCCGCCGTCGACGGCGCAGCGCTGGTGCATCGGCGCGGCGGCGACCCGCACGTCGTACGCGCTCATCGGCGCGAGCTTCATGGGAAAGGTGAACGGGCCGTTCATGGTCAGCGTGAGCTCTTGCGTGCCGAGGCCGAGCTGCACGGAGCCGAGGGCGGGGTCGAGGCCGCTGAGGACGCCGCCGATCGACTGCTGCGGCTGCGCCTCGCCGCCTGCGGCTCCGCCGTCCTGCGCCGCGGGCGGCGGCGAGCATGCAGCGACGAACGCCAGCAGCGCTGCGCGCTTCCCCATGGCGGCGACGAGCCTACCGCAGTGGAGCTACTGGCGCGGGCCGAAGAGCCAGATCGCGGCGCCGGGGAAGCGCTGCGCCCAGTACACCTCGTTGTGCGAGGCGCCCTGCTGGACGACCTTCTTGATGTCGACGCCCTCGACGTAACCGACGCCGAGGTACTCGTCGTAGAGCGTGTTCGTGCCGGCCTCGCCGTCGTTCATGGTGCCGCAGTCGATGTAGACCTTCGAGCGCTGCGTGATCGCGCCGACGGCGGCGACCGTGTTCGCCCACATGTACGTGCTGGTCGAGAAGTTGCCGGTCATGCCGAAGACGTCGGGCCGCGTGGCGGTGATGTACGCCGAGATCTGCCCGCCCATCGAGGAGCCGGCGATGCCCGTCGTCGCGCGGCCCGGCAGGGTGCGCAGCATCGAGTCGACGAGCGGCTTGAGCTCCTCGATGAGCATCGCGCGGTAGGCGTCGCCGCCGGCCGACGGGCCCGGGCCGCCGGTGTACTCCCAGAGACGGTCCTGCGTGTTCTCGACGCCGATGACGATGATCTCGCGGATCGAGGCGTCCTGGGCGCCGGCGTTGAGCGCCTCGTCGACCTTCCACTCGTTGCCGCCGAACGCGTTGCCCGGCTCGAAGAGGTTCTGGCCGTCGTGCATGTACAGCACCGGGAAGCGCGCCGTCGTGTTCTCGTCGTAGCTCGCCGGCAGGTACGCCCAGATGCCGCGGTCGCGCGTCAGCTTCGTGGAGTGGAACGCGTTGATGAGCCTGGTGACGCGGCCGTTGTAGTTGACGAAGCGCGGGTAGATGTCGGTGGTGGCGCCGCGCGTGACCTTGTAGTTTGGGCCGATCGACCACGCGCCGTCGAGCATCGGCTTGAGCTCGAAGCTCGCCGCGGCGACGTCGACGGTGGCCGACCAGGTGTCGTCGGCGCCCTTCGTCATCGTCGCGTTGCTGAACCAGCTCAAGGGAGCTTCGCTGCCGCGCAGCCAGATCGTCTTGCCGCCGGCGGGATAGTGCACGCGAATGGTGGTGAGCGTCGCGGAGCTGCCGCCAGCGGTGGCTCCGCCCGCCGTCGCGCCACCTGCCGTTGCGTTGCCGCCGGCGGCAGAGCCTCCGGCTGTCGCGAGGCCACCCGCGGTCGCCTGGTCGCCGCCGCCCTGCCCTCCGCCGGCAGCGGGCGGCTGAACGACCGGGGCACCGCACGCCATCAGGACGACGAACAGCACCGCTCGCGACATGGCCGGCGGCACTAGCACCGCTCGCGCGCGGCGATCAACGCGCGACGCGGTTCTTGCCCTTCGCCTTCGCGCGGTAGAGCGCGCGATCTGCCGCGTCGAACAGCGCCTTCGCCGAGTCCGCCTTGTCGGGGAACACCGCGACGCCCGCGCTGATCGTGGGCTTCACGACCTTCTGGTCGCGCTCGAACCGGTGCGCGCCGACGCGCGCACGCAGCTCGTCGGCCAGCGCCGTCGCCATCTCTTCGGAGAACCCCGGCAGAAACACCACGAACTCGTCGCCGCCGAAGCGCGTCGCGGTGCCGCGCGGGCCGACCACCTCGGCGATCAGCGCCCCGACCTGCGCGATCGTCGCCGCGCCCATGGCGTGGCCGTGCTTGTCGTTGATCTGCTTCAGGTCGTCGAGATCGAACACGACGAGCGCGAGCCGCGAGCCCTTGGTGCGCGCCGAGCGCACCGCCTCGTCGAGCGCCGCGTCGAACCGCCGCGGAGCGAGCAGCCCCGTCAGCGAGTCCGTCGACAGCATCGACTCGACCTGCGCCTGAAACGCGGCCTCGACCTCGTCGGCGATCGTGAAGCGCAGCACCGTGCCGGCCACCGTGATCTTGTCGCCGTCTTTCAGCTTGCGGCTCGACTTCACCGGCTTGCCGTTCACCAGCGTGCCGTTCGTCGAGCCCAGGTCGCGAATCTCGTAGCGGCTGCTCATGAAGCCCTCGACGAGCTCCACGGCGGCGTGCTGCTTCGAGGCCCGCGCGTCCGACAGCGGCAGCTCGACCAGCGGGTCGCGGCCGATCACCACGCGGCGATCGACGCGCGCGTGGGCGCCCAGGTCGGCCTCCGAGCCCTGCACCACGACGAGCGTGGCGTGCTTGCCGCCGCGCGCCTCGGGCACCGGAATCGTCTGATTCTCGACTGTGTCTGGCAGCGCCACTTTGTCCGATCAGCTAACCGCGCGAGCGAGACTGCGCGACCCTGAGCTCCAGCCCGTCGTCCCGGTCGACCTCACCGGGCGGCTCATGTCGGACACGAAGACGATGGCGTCGCTCAACCGGGTCACGACCCCTCCTCGGGCAGATGATAGAGCGCCCGTCGTGAGCGTGCACTGGCAGAGCCGAGGCAGCGGGCCGGTGCTGCTGATCGTGCAGGGCGGCGACGGCGACGCCGACACCTCGGCCGCGCTCGCGCAAGCCCTCGACGGCTTCACCGTCGTCACCTACGACCGGCGCGGGCTGTCGCGCAGCGCCGGCCTCGCGGCGGGGCCCGTCGAGCTCCCCCGGCACACCGACGACGCCCTCGAGGTGCTCGACGCCGCGACGCACGAGCCGGCCTTCGTCTTCGGCACGAGCATCGGCGCCTGCATCGGCCTCGACCTCGTCGCGCGCCACCCCGAGCGCGTGCGCCACCTCGTCGCCCACGAGCCGCCGCTGACCGGGCTGCTCCCCGCGGCCGAGCGTGAGGCCGTCGACAGGGCGCGCGACGAGATCGACGCGCTGTACCGCGCGAAGGGCGTGCTGCCTGCGATGCGGAAGTTCTTCGCGGGCACCGGCATCGACTTCATGGATCGCGAGCCCGACGTCGGGTTCCCGCCCGCGAACCCCTCGCGCATGAAGAACCTCGAGTTCTTCCTCGAGAACGACGCCGGGGCGGCGCGGCGCTTTCACGCCGACGTCGCCGCGCTGAAGCGGGTGCGCGACCGCATCGTCATCGGCGCCGGAGCCCGCTCGCGCGGCCTGTGGATTCACGCCTGCGCCGAGGCGGCGGCGCGGGCGATCGGGGTGCCGCTGGTCGAGTTTCCCGGCGGCCACGGCGGCTACGTCGCCCACCCGCGCGGCTTCGCCGCGATGCTGCGCCAGCTGCTCACGCCTTGACGTCGGGAGGGAGCGAGAACTTGAGCATCGCGATGGCGAGGAACACCTCGCGCAGGAAGAACACGAGCGCCATCATGAACGCCGTGACCGCGAGGATGAACAGCACCGCGACGGCCGCCGCGAGGTTCAGCGCGAAGAGGTACGCGAGGAAGGCGACGCCGATCAGCGTGCAGACCAGCAGCGCCGCCACCACGCCCGAGGTCATCGCGAACATCACGAGCTTCGCGCGCCGGGCCAGCTGGTTCAGCTCGGCCACCTTCGGAGCCCGCTGATCCGGCAGCGCGTTCTGCAGATCCAGCTCGAGCAGCCGCGCGCGATCGATCACGCGCCCCAGGCGCGTCGAGAGCACGGCGAGCGTCGCGCCGATCGCGGTCAGCAGGAAGACCGGCGCCACCGCGAGCTGAATCGTGTGCGTGATGTCTTGCAGCGTGCCCGAGGCCATGCGCGGTCAGGCTTCTGCCATACTCTCGCGCCGATGTCGGATCCTGCGCCCTACTGGCAGCTGCTCTCGGTGCTGTTCAGCTCGTTTCCGCTGACGCCCGCGCTCGCCATGACGCTGTACGAGGCCGCGTTCGATCTGCACTCGAACGACAAGAGCGCCACGAAGGTCGCCGGAGACCTGCTGTCGGGCACCGTCCGCAACCTCAAGAAGCACGCGCTGCTCGGCGCCATCGGCGGCCCCACCTTCGAGGCCGAGGTCGAGACCGATCGCGGCAAGGGCACCGTCCGCTTTCTCCTCACGCGGCAGGGCCTCGAGGCGCGTGGCCACGTGCCGAAGCACCTGCGCAATTGACGGCCCATGCCCGACGAGAAAGTCGTCTACAAAGAGGCGGTCACGAACATCCTCGACGCGTTCCGCGCGCGGGTGGGCCCCAAGATCCGCGAGCGGCTGCGCGCCGAGGCCGGCATCGACGAGGGCGCGCTCAAGCCGCGCTACCCGCTCGCCGCGCACGACGCGATGGTGAAGATCCTCTCGGAGGAGCTGTTCCCCGGCCGGCCGTTCGACGAGGCGACCTACGAGGTCGGCCGCGCGATGCTGAACCACTACGGCCGCAGCGTGCTGGGCCGCGCGATCTTCTCGATCATCCGCCTCGTCGGGCCGATGCGCATGCTCAAGCGCACGCCCGACTACTACAAGATGAACAACAACTTCGCCGACGTGAAGGTCGAGGCGGTCGGCGAGAAGAGCTACATCGTCGACCACAACGAGGTCGGCGCGGTGCCGCACTACTGGCGCGGCACGATGCAGGGCTCGGGAGAGGTGATCGGCCTGCCGGGCCACGCGGTCGACCTGCTCGACTACGATGGGCACCGCGCGCGGTTCAAGATCCGCTGGAGCTAGAACAGCCCCGCCCACTCGAGCTTGAAGTCGTAATCGGGGTCGGGCGGCTCGGGCGGCGGGTGCAGCTCGGCGGGCACGTTCTTCAGGTTGATGCGCACGCGGTACCACGCCGTCGCGCGGCCGCGGTTCGTGTCGACGATGACGTCTTCGGGCGCGAGCTTCGCGGCCACCTCGGGGTGCCGCGCCTTCCACCGCTCGAGGCCGGCCAGCGCGTCGGGCTTCAGCTTCGCCTGCGCGATGGTGATCACCGGCATCACCGGCTTCGCCTTCGACGGCAGCGCCTTCTGCCGGTCGGCGAGCGCCAGCAGCGCGTCGAGCGTGCACGGCTGCTCGTCGATGTGCTCGTGCGCGTCGCCGCTCGCCTGCAGCAGCGCCGGCACCGTGCGCAGCGTGAACTCGCGAGGGTCGCAGCCCAGGAACGCGTCCCACGACAGCGGCATCGACACCCGCGCGTCGGGGGTCGCGCGCACCGAGTACGCGCTGCACGTCGTGCGATCGCGCGCGTTCTGGTTGTAGTCGATGAAGACGCCGCGGCGCTGCTCCTTCGCCCACTCGGCGGTGGCGAGGCCGGGCGCCCGCAGCGCCACCTCGCGCGCGAACGCCTGCGCGGCGCGGCGCACCTGCGCGAACGGCCACCTCGGCTCGATGCGCACCCAGATGTGCGCGCCGCGCGAGCCGCTCGTCTTCGGCCAGCCGGTGAGGCCCAGCTCGCCGAGCACGTCGCGGGCGACGCGGGCGACCTCGAGGATCTGCGGCCAGACGATGCCCGGGACCGGGTCGAGGTCGATGCGCAGCTCGTCGGGCCGTTCCATGTCGGAGGTCCGCACCGCGTGCGGGTGCAGCTCGATGCAGCCGAGGTTCACCACCCACGCGAGCGCGGCCTCGCCGTTCACCACCACCTCGTGCGCGACGCCGCCCGACGGGTACTCGAACGTCGCCGTCTCGATGAACTCAGGCAGCTTCTCGGGCGCGCGCTTCTGGAAGAAGGGCTCGCCCGCGGCGCCGTTCACGTAGCGCTTCAGCACCATGGGCCGGCGCGCCACGCCGCGCAGCGCGCCCGGCGCCACGCTCAGGTAGTACCGCACGAGCTCGAGCTTCGTGATCTTCGCTTCGGCGAAGTACAGCTTCGAAGGGTTCGAGATCTTCACCTCGTGACCGCCGAGGCTGAGCGTCTCGTGCTCCGTCTTCGCCATGGCGGCACACCTAACCACGAGACTAGGCTCACGCGCGCGTGAGCGAGCAGGGCCAGAAGATCCAGCGCAAGCACAAGCGCGTCGCGACCCGCGAGGTCACCGCCTCGGTCGAGCTCGGCGGCGAGCTCACGGTCTACACGGTGGTGAACCTCTCGATCGGCGGAGCGCTCGTCACCGGGACACCTCCGCTCCCGAAGGGCGAGTCGCTCGACTTCGGGCTGAAGCTCAAGGGCACGAAGGCGGTGTCCGTGCGCGGGCAGGTCGTGCACACGCGCGACTCGGGCATGGGCATCGCGTTCGAGTCGCTCGACTCGAGCCACTCGGAGGCGATGGAGAAGCTGATCGCGACGGTCGAGGCGCAGGCGCCGCAGCCGCCTCCGCTGCCGCCGCGGTCGAAGTCGGGCGACGAGCTCCCGCCGGCGGCTCCGCGCGCAGAAGACAGCATCTTCGTCACGCACGACCCGCGGCCTCCGCGCGGCGGCGCGCCCGACGAGCGCGAGGAGTACCTGCGCACGCTCGTGAAGAACCGCGACGAGGCGCTGCGGCGCGGGCGCGTCGCGCTCGCGGCGCTCGCGGTCGAGGCCGACGGGCTGCGCTCGGCCGCGGCGCGGCTGAAGGCGAGGCTCGACGCCGCGAACGGCCAGCTCGCGCTGACCGAGGTCGCGCTGCAGGCGGCGCGCAACGATCTCGAGAAGGCGCGCGAGGCCCAGCGCGCCGAGCGCGAGACCGCGAACGATCAGCTGGAGCAGGAGCAGCGCCGGACGCTCGAGGCCATCGGCACCGTGTCCGCGATCGAGGCGAAGCTGCGCCGGCACGAGATGGAGTCGAAGCGCATGCTGGAAGAGGCCGAGGCCGCCCGCAAGGAGGCGGCCTCGAACGCCGCCGACGTCGCGTCGCTGCGCAAGGCCCGCGAGGAGCTGCTGCAGGCGAACCGCAAGGCGATGGAGGCGCAGGCGCAGCTCAAGCGCGAGCGCGACGCCCGGGCCATCGCCGACAAGGGGCTGGCCGAGACGACGGCGCGCGCCCAGGCGCTGGAGGCCGAGGTCTCGAAGCTGAAGGCGAAGCTCATCGCCGCAGAGAACGCGCTCGAGCGCGCGGCGTCGCGGAAGCCGCGTTCTCCGTCTCCACCGTAGTCGCGAGGCTCTGGTGCACGCGCTGCTGCTCACGCTGGCGGTCTGGGGCGCCAACCCGGCCGGAGTGCGCGTGACGGGCTCGCGGCTGCCCGACTGCGTGTCCGTGACGCGAATCGAGGACGCGCTCGAGCCGGTGACCGGGAACCGCGAGGGCACGCTGACGCTCGAGGGGCTGACCGGCGGCCGGCTCGCGGTGAAGCTGGTGGCCGGCGGCGCGACGTCGGAGCGGACGTTGAGCGTGGGCTCCGACGAGTGCGCCGAGGCCGAGCGCACGATCGTGCTGCTGGTCACGGCGTGGCTGAGTCCGCGGACCGGGCTGAAGGTGGCTCCGGCAGCATCGCCGCCGGATGCCGGCGCCGTGGCAGTCGTGCCGCCGCCGGCGGACGCGGGCACCGCCGCATCGAGCACCAGCGCCTCCGTTGCGTCGAGCACGGCGGCGTCGAGTACTGCATCTCCGAGTACTGCATCTCCGAGTACTGCATCTCCGAGCACGCCTCCGATCGTCGTGACCACGCCGCCGCCCTCGGTCACTGCCGAGAACGCCGCCGCACCCGACGCCGGAACGCCACCGCTCGTCGCCGCCGTCGTCACGCCGCCGCCGCCCGAGGCCCAGGCCGACACGACGCCGGCGGAGCCGCAACAGCCGAGCCGCTTTCAGCTCGGCGCCTCGCTCCGCGGCCACGTGCTGTTCGACGGCAAGCTGATGGGCGCGGGCTCAGCCGTCATCGACGCCGGCCTTCGCTCGGGCTTCGGCGCCCTCATCGACGGCGGCTTCGAGGGTACGCGCCAGGGCAGCATCATGACGATCGGCTTCTCGTACTGGCTGGCGTTCACGAGCGTCCTCGTGCGGTACGCGTTCCCGCTCGGCGACTGGACCCTGACTCCCGCTCTCGGCTTCCGCCTCTTCATCTTCACGCCGCGCGCGGGCGGCCCGTTTCAGCCCGCGGAGCCGACCGTCTTCGCCCCGGCGGGAGCCCTCGCCGTCGAGCTCCGGCGCCAGGTCTTCCGCGGTCTGTTTTTCTCAGTCTCTCTGACCGGTTACGTGCGCCAGCAGTACGACCTCGTCATCCACGGCATCGACCTCCTGCTCGACAGCGTCCTCCCGTTCGGCGGCTCGCTGGCCCTCGGCGCCGGGTGGGACTTCTTTTGAAGCTCTCGGTGCCCCCAAGCGACGTGCACTGAAGAGCCCGTGTCCTCCGCCGACGCCGACCACATGACCCTGACCGACGCCGCCAGCGAGGTGGAGGTCGACGTCCAGCGGCTGTACCGCGAGGTCGCCGCCTCGCTGCGCGCGACGCTGCGCCGGCTCACGTGGGCCGGCTGCGACGTCGACGATCTGCTGCAAGACGTGTTCGTCTCGGCGCTCGACCGCCCCGAGGCGCTCGCGCGCGCCGCGTCACCGCGCGCCTGGCTCTACGGCATCGCGCTCAACCACGCCTCGCGGCGGCGGCGCCGCCACATGGTGCGCCGGTACCTCGGCCTCGACGACGCCCCCGAGACCGAGGCGCCCGGCGCCGGCCCGCACGAGCGGTACGAGCAACGGGAGGCCGAGAAGATCGTTCAGGCCGCGCTCGAGAAGATCTCACCGAAGAAGCGCGCCGTCTTCGTGCTGTACGAGCTCGAGGGCTTCACCGGCGAAGAGATCGCGGAGGCGGTCGCCGCCCCGCTGAAGACCGTGTGGACCCGGCTGTATCACGCGCGACGCGAGGTCGACGCCGCGCTGCGGAAGAAGTTGGAGAAACCCTCATGACCGCCCCTCGCCCGCTGCACGAAGAGTTCCCCACCACCGCGAACGTGCTCGCACGCATTCCCGAGCCGACCCTCGCGCCCGCGCACGAGCGCCGCTTGTGGGCCGGCGTGCTCGAGCGCCGCGCCCGCCGCAACGCGCGCGCCCTGCCCCGCTACTCGCTGCCCGCGTTCGCCGCCGCCGCCGCGCTCGCGTCGGTGCTCGTCGCGGTGCTGTGGCCCGCCGCCGAGCCCGCGCTGAAGCGGGAGCCCGGCACCCAGCTCGCCGCGCGCGACGGCAAGCCGCCGCTGCTCACCTCGGGCGTCGTGCACGGCGCTCCCAGCCGCCGGCTCGCGAAGCTCGCGACGCCGCACGCGACCGTCGAGTGGACCGACGCCCGCTTCCTGCTCGACGTCACGGGCGAGAGCTCGACGCTGCTCGTCGACGAGGGCGAGGTCGTCTGGCGCCCCGAGGGCGCCGCCGAGCAGCGCGTCAGGGCCGGCCAGCGCGCGCGCGCGCCGAAGCCCAAGCCCGTCGAGCTGCCGGCCGGCTTCGGAGAGGTCACCGTCGCTCCGTCGGCGCAGTGCGCGGGCGATCGCGCCTGCCTCGAGAGCCTCGCGCGGGGCTCGAACCTCGCCGCGCAGAACGCGCTGTTCGAGCTCGGCCGCTACTCCGAGTACCTCGAGCGCTTCCCCGACGGAGTGCTCGCGCCCGAGGCCGGCCTCGCGCAGCTCTCGATTCTCGTGCGCGCCGAGCGCTACTCCGAAGCGCTCGTGCTCGCGCGCAGCCTCGAGGCCCGCTTCGGCCACGCCGAGGTCCGCGCGCTGCGCGTGCAACTCGAGCGGCATGAAGCTTTCTCCCGCTGACGCGACTCATCCTCGAACGAGGCCGAGAGGGACCAGAAAATGAAATCGCTTTTCGTGGTGGGAGTGATGATGGCAGCCGGGCAGTGCTTCATGCCGGCGCAGCAGATTCCGCTGGGCGAGCTCGTCGACGCCGGCTCCTTCGACGCAGGCACCGGCGGCGGAGGGTTCGCCGGCGGCGGCGGCTTTGGAGGAGGAGGCGGCGGGCCAGCCGGCGGGATCCAGGGGGGCTCGTGCACCGACTGCCCGTCGGGGAGCTGCACCATTCTCGCGAGCGGCCGCTCGGGCCCCCACGCGCTCGCGAGCGACTCGACACACCTCTACTGGCTCGAGGTCGCCGACGGTGGCACCGTGTCGCTGCTCAAGATGCCGATCGGTGGCGGGCCGGTCGCCACGCTGGCGACGGGGGTCACGAGCTCTTGGAATACGCCCGAAATCGCGGTCGACAGCACCGGCGTCTACGGCACCGACTTCGTCAGCCGCAGGGTCTGGAAGGTGCCGCTCACGGGCGGCCCCGCCGCTCCGTTCGCCTTCACGCTCTCAGCGCCCCATCACGTCACTGCGAGTTCCCCGTACGTGTACGTCAGCACCGAGACCGAGCTCATTCGCCTCGACAACGACAGCAACGGGCGCACCACGCTCATCAGCCCGGGCACGTTCCGCCGCACGCTGGCCGACCCGCCGAACCTCTTCATCGCCACGACGAACGGCGTCAGCATGGGTCAGCTGCTGGTGATGAACGACGCCGGCGTGGTGACGCCGCTCGCGAGCTCCGAGTCCATTGGCCACCTCGCGGTCAACGACACCGAGATCTTCTACACGAGCGGTTACGTGGGGAAGCCGCTGATGCGCCTCTCGAAGTCCGGCGGCACGCCCTCGGTGCTCGTGCCGAACCTGCCGAACCAGCCGAACGGTCTCGCGGCCGACTCGACGCACGCGTACGCGATCGTCGGCCAGATCATCGTGAAGGTGAACCTCAGCGACGGCGGCATGTCGCCGTTCGTCGACGGCGGCGGCGCGGACCTGCACGTGTCGATGGCCACCGACGACACCTCGGTCTACTGGTCGAGCGCGGGCTGCGGCGTCATCGCCCGCAAGACGAAGTGAGGGGGCTACGCTTCGACGCGCGATCGCGTTAGACGGTCCGCAGTGAAGGCCCTGAAGGTCGTGCTCGCCGTCCTGCTCGCCGCCGGCGCCATCACAGCGCTGGCGGTGTTGCCGGTGCGGGAGTGGATGCTCCAGCTCGTCACGTGGATGCGCGAGTCGGGGCCGCTCGGCGTCGCGGGCTACTGCGCGGTCTACGCCGTCTTCGCGGTGTTCATGCTGCCCGGCTCGATGCTGAGCGTGACGTCGGGCTTCGCGTTCGGGCCGCTGTGGGGCCCGCTGATCGGCACGACCGTCGCCACCGCCGCCGCGATCATCCCCTTCGTGCTCGGCCGCTTCGTCGCGCGCGAGTGGGTGACGAAGCGCGCCGCGCAGTACCCGAAGCTCGCCGCCATCGACGCTGCGGTCGGCGAGCACGGCCTCAAGGTCGTCTTCCTGCTGCGCATGTCGCTCGCGCCGTACAACCTGCTCAACTACGCGCTCGGGCTGACGCGCGTGAAGCTCCGCGACTTCGTGCTGGGCTCGTGGTTCGGGCTGCTCCCGGCCGTCTCGCTGCTGTCGTACCTCGGCTCGCTGATCACCGACGCCGCGCAGCTGGGCTCGGCGCTGCAGGGCGCCTCGGGGCAGGTCCGCATTCTCTACTACGCCGGGTTCGTCACCACGCTCGTCGGCGTCGTGCTGCTCACGCGCATGGCCCGCCGGGCGCTCGGCCGGGTGCTCACTGAAGCGAACGAATCCAATCGCCGATCACCTGAACCCCGACCGGGTCCACCTGGCGCCGCCCCACCGGAGGCATCATCAAGTCCGGGTCTGCCGAGTTGATCCGGTTCCACAAGATCGAACTCATCGGGTCGCCGGGCTTGACGAGCACTCCGCTGCTCAGGCCGAACGCGCCGGCCATCGGGTAGTTGTGGTGCGGCGCGTCGATGAGGCCTCGCTCGGCGGGCGCGACGCCGGGCGAGGCGTTCCACGACACGCCGCCCAGGTACGCCGCGCCCTCGTGGTGGCAGCCGCTGCAGTTCGCCGCGAGGTAGGCGCTCGCGCGATCTTCGATGCTCGCGGTCGTGTCGGTCGGAGACGCCAGCGCCGGCAGCGCGTTCGGCAGCGTCGCCATGTCGAGCATGCCGGTCGACGCCAGGGCCGCGAGCTGGTTCGTGCCGTCGCTCAGCGCGAAGTTCAGCTGCCGGCCGGTGAAGCCGAGCACGCGGTTCTCGGCGCGGTGACACGCCCAGCACTCGCCCGGGCTCGGGTAGTGCCACTCGCGGGACTCGGCCGGGTTCATGTCTTCGATCTGCTCGGTGCTGCCCTCGAAGACGAGGTCGGCGTCGCTGCCGTCGTGCTTCCACTTGTAGGTGACGCCGTACGCGTCCTTCTCGCCGACCACGAGCACGCGCGTCTCGAGGCGCTTCGTGCGCCCTCCGGCGGGCTGCGCCTCGGGCGGCAGATCGAACTGCTTCACCAGCAGCGACCCGGGCGGCAGCACCAGGCCGCCGTCGGGCTGCATCGCCGCCGTCTTGCCCTCGGGCACGTAGGCCCAGCGCTGCTTCGAGGCGCCGTCGGACCACAGCGGCGAGCGAATGGAGTACGGCTTCAGCGCCGGCGACGGCGTGAGCGTCGCGAGGTCGCTGAAGATCCGCGTCTCAGAGAGCTTCAGCGGCACGCCGTGCGGCATCGGAGCGCGCTCGATGCGGCGGATCTTGTTCCACGCGATCACGTAGATCTCGCCCGCGGCGTCCTGCCCCCAGCCGACCGGCGCCGTGAAGCTCGAGTTCCACTCGTACAGCGACTGCCGCTGCGCGGTGGCGGGGTCGACGGCCCAGATCCGGCCGACGGGCCAGTCCGAGAAGATGATCTTGCCGCTCAGCTCCGGCAGCGCGGAGCCGCGGTACACGAAGCCCATCATCGTCGCCGAGATGTCGCCGAGCGCGTGGTGCGTGTACTCGTAGAGCGGCGGCTTGTACGTGCCGAGGGTCGGCATGCCGGGCCGCTTCACCTTCGTGCCCTCGAAGAAGGGCCAGCCGTAGTTGGCGCCCATCTGGAGCTCGTCGATCTCTTCGCGCCAGGTGTCACCGACGTCGCCGAGCCAGATCTTGCCGCCGGCGCGATCGAACGTGAACGAGTACGGGTTGCGGAAGCCGAGCGCGAAGTACTCCTCGTTGACGCCGGGCATTCCGACGAACGGGTTGTCGTTGGGGATGAAGTAGCCCTGCGTGACGGCATCGGCCGGCATGCGCGGCGGCGAGTGGCTGACGGCGCCGCCCTGCATGTCGACGTCGATGCGGAAGATGCCGCTGAACAGGCCGTAGTCCAGCCGCTGCGTCGTCTCGTCGGGCCGCTGGTCGTCGCCGTTGCCGAAGTAGAGGAAGCCGTCGGGGCCGAAGCGCAGGCGCGCTCCGTTGTGCACGCGCGCGTCTTCGATCTGCTCGATGAGCACGTACTCGGAGTCCGCCTTGCCGGTGTCGGGGTGGTACGTCCACCGCGAGAGGCGCTGCGCCATCTTCTCGGTGCCGCCGTCGTAGGCCGGGTCCTCCCAGTTGTACCAGGTGTAGATGTACGGGTGCGGGTCGACGGGGTCGTTGAACTTCGGGTGCAGCGCCATGCCGAGCCCGCCGCCCTCGGCCTCCTGCGCGCACTGCTTCTCGAAGTCGACGACGTACCCCACGCGGCCGGTCGAGAGGATGCGGATGATCGAGCCGCCGCCCTGCAGCACGAACGGCTCGTTCGAGCCTGCAGGCCACTGCATGTCCATCGCGCCCCACAGCTGAACCCCGGGGAACGCGTCGACGAGCGTGTAGCCGAACATGAGCGGCACCTCCGCCGGGAACGCGACGGGCGGAAGCGACTCGCCGCCCCCTGCGCCTCCCGCGCCGCTGCCGCCGCTCCCGCCGGAGTCGCCGCCTCCGCTCCCTCCGCCGGTACCACCGGGGGGCCGCGGAGAGCATGCGAGCGCCGACATCGCCACGAGGACAAAGAAGGCTTTGAGCATGCGCGGGCGTAATGGGCGAGATCGAGCTCCGCCACCGCGCCTGCCGGGCGTTACCGCCGCGTGTCCGCCCGCCGGTGTTTCTAGACGGTGACGACGAGCTTGCCGCGCACGTGGCCGCGCTCGAAGCGGGCGAGCGCGTCGGGCAGCCGCTCGAAGGGGAACGCCTCTTCGATGACCGGCTTCACCTCGCCGCTCTCGAACAGCTCTTTGAGCGCCGCGAGATCGGCCGGGTCGGTCTTCGCCATCACGAAGCGCACGTCGTCGCGGAACATCGAGGCGAGCATGACGCTCACGAGCGGCACGAGCGGCCCGAGCCAGCCGCCGCTGTCGACGGCGCCGGCGACGACGTAGCGCCCGCCCTCCTTCAGCACCCGGCGGCAGTGGCGCAGCGGCCGGGACGCCGCGACGTCGAAGAAGAGATCGAAGCGTGCCCGGCCGGCCAGGGCGTCGTCCTTCGTGTAGTCGATCACCCGATCGGCGCCGAGGGCGCGCGCCTGATCGACGTTCGCGGTGCTGCACACGGCCGTCACCTCGGCGCCGAGCGCCTTCGCGATCTGCACCGCGAAGGTGCCGACGCCTCCGGACGCGCCGTTGACGAGCACGTGCTGGCCCGCCTGCAGGCGGCCCTCGCTCTTCAGGCCCTGCAGGGCCGTGAGGCCGGCGATCGGAGCAGCGGCGGCCTCCTCGAAAGCGAGGTTCGCGGGCTTGATGGCGAGCAGGCGCTCGGGCACGCGGGCGTACTCGGCGTACGCGCGATCGAGCTCGCGGCCGAAGTCGTCGGGCGCGGTGCCGAAGACGGCGTCGCCTTTGCGCAGCGACTTCACGCCGGGGCCGGCCGCGACGACCTCGCCGGCGAGATCGAGCCCGAGCCGCGACGTCTTCGGGCGGAAGAGGCCCATCGGAAAGCGCGTGATGAAGGGCCGGCCCTGCAGCAGGTACTTGTCGGCGGCGTTCACCGACGTGGCGCGCACCCTCACGAGCACCTCGCCTTCGCCGGGCATGCCGCGCGGAACCTCGGCGAGGCGAACCACGCCGGCGCCCCCGTAGCTGTCTCGCACGAAGGCCCGCATCGTGGTCAGTGCCATGGAGCTCATGCCCCACCAACGAAGCCGGCGCCTGCCGATTGCACTTCGAGGCGATCGAGCTCGGCGCTGCAGCGCTATCGCTTCAAAACCGCGAGGCCGGGGCTCCACAGGTGGGGCATGACCACTGCGACGCTCGACTACTCCGGCACCACGACGTGCGACCGGTGCGGCAACTTCGTGCCGGCCGGGACGCTCGACCTCAACAACCACTGCTCCGGCTGCGCGGGCCGCCTGCTCGCGACGCTGCCGCTGCTCGGCACGCGCGGCCTCGTCGCGCAGGCCGGCCTGGCGTGCCTCGCGGTGGCGTACGTGCTGATGGCGCTGACGGAGCCGGGCTCGCTCTCGAACGGCTTCGCGGCGCTGCTGATGATCGGCTCGCTGCTCACCGGCGCCGTCGCGTTCCTCATCTGGTTCCACGCCGCCGCGAGCCGCACGCTGGCGCTGGGAGGCGCCATCCACGGCAGCCCGGGCTACGCGGTCGGCAGCTTCTTCATTCCGTTCGTGAACCTGGTGCACCCCTACCGCGTGGCGCGCGCGATGCTGCAGACCGCGGGGAGGCCGGCGGGCGTCGTGACGCTCTGGCAGCTCACGTGGCTCGCGAGCGGCATCCTGACGTGGGCCGGCGGCCTGACGCAGAACACGGGCCCGGTCGTTCAGGTGAGCAACCTGCTGGCCGCGGTGAGCCTCGTCGCGTGCGTGATCGTCATTCGCCGCGCCGGGGAGCTCGCCACTACCGGGTCATCACCGGAGTGAGCCGCGTCGTGTTCGTGCCGTCGCCGAGCTGACCGAAGTCGTTGTTGCCCCAGCAGCGCGTACCCGCCCGCGTCTTCGCGCAGGTGTGCAGCCGGCCCGCCGAGACGGAAGTGCCGTCGGTGATGCCCATCACCGGCGCCGGAGCCGGGCGCCCGAGGGTGGTGTCGTCGCCGAGCTGGCCCGAGCTGCCCGCGCCCCAGCACTGAATGACGCCGGTGCCGAGCAGCGCGCACGTGTGGCCGCCGCCCGCCGAGACGTCGGTGACGCCCGAGAGGCCGTCGACCTTCACCGGCGAGCTGCGGAGCGCGTCGGACGAGGGCCGGCCGAGCTGCGCGTCGGTGTTGTCGCCCCAGCACATCAGCTCGCCGTTCGCGCGGATCGCGCAGGTGTGGCGGTCTCCGGCCGTCACGCGCACCGCGTCGAACAGCCCCATCACGAGCACCGGCCGCGCGCGCTCGGTCTGCGTGGCGTCGCCGAGCTGGCCGCGCGCGTTGTCGCCCCAGCAGCGCACCGTGCCGCCGCGCATCACCGCGCAGGCGTGAGCGCCGCCGAACGAGACGTCGAGCGCGCTCGTGCCGAGATCGGCGACGAGCACCGGCACGTTGCGCGGCGTCGTGGTGCCGTCGCCCACCTCGCCGTGCGCGTTGTCGCCCCAGCAGCGCACCTGGCCGCCGCGCGTGACGGCGCAGCCGCCGGTGCCGCCCGCGCTGACCGCGGCGGCGATGCCGGGCCCGAGGCCGGTGACCGCGATGGGGTTCTGCTTGTCCGACATCGTGCCGTCGCCGAGGCGGCCCGCTCCGGCGTGACCCCAGCACTGGAGCGCGCCGAACTGATCCATCGCGCACGTGTGGAACTCGCCGGGCTGCACCGCGACCATGCCGGTGGTGAGGCCGGTGACCTGCGTCGCCACCGTGCGGTCGATCAGCGTGCCGTCGCCGAGCGCGCCTCCGAAGCCGCCGTCGAGGCGGTTGCGGCCCCAGCACTGCACGGCCCCGGCGGGCGTCACGGTGCAGCTGTGAAACGCGCCGGTCTCCATGAAGTCGGAGCTGCAGCAGCCCGTGGCGCACCAGCGCGTCCCCGGCCGGCAGAGGTACTCGCAGCCGCCGTTGAGACAGACCGCGAAGCCGCCGGCCGGCGGGTCGGGGCAGCGCAGGCAGGTCTCACCACAGCTGCCGCCGTTCTCGTCGACGCACATGCCGTCGCAGAGGTGCTGGCCCATCGGGCAGGAGCTCGCGACGCACATGTCGCCCATGCAGGTGACGCCCCCGCTGGTCATCGGGCAGGTCGCGCAGTTGCCGCCGCACGGGCGCAGCGTCGGCGGGCAGATCAGGCCGCAGCGGGTCCCGTCGCAGGTGGCGACGCTGCCATCGGGCTGGGGACACGGCTCGCAGCGGGTGCCGCAGGTCGCGACGTCGCGGTCGGAGACGCAGACGCCGTTGCAGGCGTGCATGCCGGCGCCGCAGATGATCCGGCAGCTGCCGGCGACGCACTCTTCGCTCGAGGCGCACGCGCGGTCGCACGAGCCGCAGTGCTTCGGGTCGTTCTGCAGGTCGAAGCAGGTGCCGTTGCAGTCGGTCTCGCCGTCGGGGCACATGACCTGCCGCGTGCCGCTGCCGCGGCAGGCGGTGAGCAGCAGCACGAAGAGAGCGGCGCGCCTCAGCACGGCGCGCAGTATCTACGTCTAGAAGGCGACGTGCACGTGGTCCCCGTGGCCGCCGATGGCCCCGATGTTCACGCCGTTCTTGATGCCGCCCATCGGGTCGTAGAACAGCTCGGTGGGCCGCAGCTGCGCCATCTCGCGGTAGAACTGCCGCATCGCGGCGGGCGGGCCGGCGACGTCGGCCGCGCGGCCGCGGTAGTGGTACGAGCCCGGAGTGTGCTGGCCGCCGGTCGTCGAGGTGATGGTGAGCCCGAGCTCGCGCGCGCGCCGCATCGCGTACTGCAGCTTCTGCGCGTTCGTGCCGTTGCGCACCGAGTCCGGAATCGTCACCGGCCCGGGCTCGAAGGCGTCGGCCTGCAGGTTCAAGGCGCCTTGCGTCTGGCGGCCGGCGATGCCGTCGACCTGCAGGCCGCGCTGCTGCTGCAGGGCCCGAACCGCGGCCGCGGTCTGGCGGCCGTAGATGCCGTCGCTGGCGCCGGGGTCGACTCCGGCGGCGCGCAGGGCGTCTTGCAGGCGGGAGACGTCGGTGCCGCGCGAGCCGATGTTGAGCACGCGGTTCATGCGGCGGGGTGAACGGGACGAGGGGAGCTGTGCCATGCGCTGCGCCGATTGCAGCCGGCCTGCCAGCGCGGCTTCACAGTGCGTGCGAGCACTTCGCGCGGCGCGAGCGTCGCCGGGCAGATCGGCTGCGCACGGGGCGCAGCGCTTCAGGTGCACGCAACTTCGTCAGCGCGCCTTCGAAGACTTCTTGTTCTTCGAGCGGACCTACGCGTTGCTCTCGCGCACGAGCGGCTGGGATATGGCGGTTTCTCGCTCCGCAGCTCGTCGAGCCCACTCATCGAGTAGAAAGGTAGCCCATGCCGCCCCCGCGAGTAGGACCGAGACCTTCGATTCCCGCGCAGCCGCGCGACGTGCGTGAGCCCCCGGCCGGCTCGCAGCCGGCGCACGTCGGCGCGCCCGTGGCCAGCGATGGCTTCGACGCTGCGAGCGCGACGCGCTTCGAGCTCACGAAGGACCGCAAGCTCAGCCCCGCCGAGATCGCGGCGCTGAAGCGGCGAGACCCGGCGCTCGGCCTCGCGGTCGAGAACGCGCAGAAGAGCTTCAAGGCGATGCTGGACCAGGGCGCGAAGATCTCGGTGACGACGAGCGCGGGCAACGGCGGCAAGCCCGTGGTGACGATCATCCCCCCGGCGCTCGCGAGGGACCCGAGCCTGCCGCACGAGGTGCAGGTGCACTACCACGGCACCCCGGGCAGCGCGTCGGCGCCGGTGGCAGACAGCCCGGTGAAGGGCCGCATCGCGGACACGTTCAACCAGTCTCCGCCGAAGGTGTTCGTGCTGCCCGAGTGGAACGGGAAAGACGACTGGTCGAACGTGAAGAACACGGGCACGACGGCCGACGACGCGCTGAAGGGCGCCGGGCTCACCGGCAAGCGCGAGTCGCTGACCGTGTCGGCGCACTCGCTCGGCCGCTTCGCGGTGCTCTCGGCGATCAAGAACGGCGGGCTGAAGGCCGACCGGCTCGACATGCAGGACGCGTTCTGGAAGGGACAGAGCGACGGGCCGAGGCGGGTCGCTCAGTGGATCAAAGATCGCGCGAACGATACGCCGCCGCCGCAGGTGCGGATCCTCATCACCACGAACGGGCGCATGAGCGACAAGGCGTCGATTCAGCGCGAGGCCCGCCAGCACGGGCTCGAGCTGCCCGACGCGCTGTTCGTCGATCTTCACCGGCAGCGGTTCCAGCGCGACGCGCACTGGGAGGCCGAGCTCAAGCCCTGGTGATGACGGCGCGGCCAGCGCACGGTCTGCGCGGTGCTCGCGCTGGCGTCGTCCGGTGAGGCGCTGGGCGAAAGACATCGAGATGGATCTTCGGCCACTTGGGAAGTGAGGGCGAAGCGGCGGCGAAAGTGTGCTACGCACGCGACCTTGTCCGCGGCAACCGAACACGGCAGTTCCCGCGCTGCCCGGTATCTACCGCACAGCGACTTCCACGACACCCTCACCGCGCGCGTCGACGCCTACTTCGAGCGCACCGGCCTCTCGCCCCAGCACGCGCGCGGCATGTTGGCGAAGACGGCGATCGTCTACGCATGGCTGATCGGCTCGTACCTCTACGGCCTGCTGCTCGCGACCACGTGGTGGCAGGTCGGGCTCGCGTCGATCTCGATCGGCGTCGCGATGGCCTGCATCGGCTTCAACGTACAGCACGACGGCTCGCACCGCGCGTACTCGCCGCGCTCGGGCCTGAACGCGCTCGCGGCGGCCGCGCTCGACTCGATCGGCGCGAGCTCCTACGTCTGGGCGTGGAAGCACAACGTCTTCCACCACTCGAACCCGAACTGCGTCGGGCTCGACGCCGACATCGACATTCAGCCGTTCGGCCGCATGGCGCCGGCGCAGCGCCGCCGCCCGTGGCACCGCTTCCAGCATTTCTACATCTGGTTCCTGTACTCGCTGCTCGCGTTCAAGTGGCTGTTCGACGACTTCCGCGACGTGCTGAACGGCGCCGTCGGCGGCCAGCGCTTTCCGCGGCCGCGCGGCTGGAAGCTCGTGCAGTTCCTCGCCGGCAAGACGTTCTTCGTCGGCTGGTCGTTCGTGATTCCCGCGCTGCTGCACCCGGTCGGCAACGTGGTCCTGGCGTGGCTTCTGGGGTCGGTCGTGATCAGCCTGACGATGGCGCTCACGTTCCAGATGGCGCACGTCGTCGAGCGCGCCGCGTTTCCGCCTCCGTCGGACAAGCCGACGCAGACGTGGGCCGAGCACCAGGTGACGTCGGCGGCGGACTTCGGGCAGGACAACGCGCTGCTCACGTGGTTCACCGGCGCGCTCAACTTCCAGATCGAGCACCACCTCTTCCCCCGCATCTGCCACCTGCACCTGCCGGCCATCGCGCCGATCGTGCGCGCGACCTGCGAGGAGTTCGGCGTCCGCTACTACGTCTACCCGTCGGCGGGCGCGGCGCTGGTGTCGCACGTGCGCTGGCTGCGAACGCTCGGCGCGCCGTCACCGGCTGAGGCCGACGTGTTCCGCCCGGCGCCCGCAACCGACGCGCAGGCGTAGCTCCTCGAGCCTCCGCCGAGAGGGCGCAGACGCGAATGACTACCGCCGTCGGCGGGGACCGCCGCTGAACACGGTGGCTCCCGAGCCGCCGCCGCCGGAGCTCGCGTGGCCGTGGCCGCCACCACCGCTGCCACCACCATGCCCGTGGCGCTTCGGCTTGTGCCCGCCTCCGCCGCCGCCGTGCTTCGGCTTGTGATGGTGATGCCGCTGCGGCTGCGGCGGGTGCTGCGCGCGCGCCGCCATCGCCTGCTTGAACACCTCGGAGTGCCGCGGCACCTCGGCCTTCGGCAGCGGAGTGCGGGTGAGCTTCTCGATGTCGCGCAGCAGCGGAGCCTCCTCGGGGCTCACGAAGCTCGACGCCCGCCCGCTGGCCGCCGCGCGCGCGGTGCGGCCGACGCGGTGCACGTAGTCGGCGGGCACGTGCGGCAGATCGTAGATGACGACGTGGCCGATCAGCTCGACGTCGAGCCCGCGCGCGGCGATGTCGGTCGCCACCAGCACGCGGTAGCGGCCCTCGCGGAAGCCCTCGAGCGCGGCCTCGCGCTGGTTCTGAGAGCGGTTCGCGTGCAGCCGCGCGACGGTCTCGCCTGCCCGCTCGACCGCCCGCGCGACCTGGTCGGCGCGGCGCTTCGTGCGCGTGAAGACGAGCGTGGTGTCGGCGTCTTCCTTCAAGAGCGCGATGAGCAGCGCCGACTTCTCGGCCTGCGACACGTGAAACACCCGCTGCTCGGCGCGCGTCGCGGTGGTGCCGCTGCGAGCGACCTCGACCCGCACGGGATCGTGCAGAGACCCGCGAGCGAAGTCGGCGACCTCGCCGGCCATGGTGGCGGAGAACAGCATCGTCTGCCGCTTCCGCGGCAGGCGCCGCAGGATGTTCGTCAGCTGCGGCTTGAAGCCCATGTCGAGCATGCGGTCGGCCTCGTCGAGCACGAGCGCGTCGACGTTGTCGACCTTCGCGGTGCCGCGGTCGAGGTGATCGATGAGCCGGCCCGGCGTCGCGACGACGATCTGCGGCCGCCGCTGCAGCTCCGAGATCTGCCCGCCCATGCCGACCCCGCCGATGAGAACCGCAGAGCGCGCGCCGCGGGCCGAGCCGAAGCGGTCGACCTGCTCCGAGATCTGCAGCGCGAGCTCGCGCGTCGGAGCCAGCACGAGCACGTGGTGGACCTGCCCGGCCGACAGCCGGTCGAGCAGCGGCAGCACGAACGCGGCGGTCTTGCCGGTGCCGGTGGCGGCGCAGCCGATGACGTCGCGGCCCGCGAGCGCGGGGGGAATGGCTTTCGCCTGAATCGGGGTCGGCTTCTCGAAGCCCGCGCGCTGCAGGCTCTCGAGGGCCGCGGCGCTGAGGCCCAACTGTTGAAATGTGTCCAAGGGTTCCCGCTAACACGCGTTAGATCGGGTAGCCAGCATGAGCGAGCAACAGACCCTCGAGGCGGTGGAAGCCGAGCTGCAGCAGCTGCGAACGATGCTGCGGGACCCTCGCGTGGCCGACCAGATGTCGGGCGCGATCATCGCGAAGCTGTCGGCCGGCAAGAGCACGGCGCGCGACCGGCTGCAGGCCGCGAAGGTGGCGTCGGTGATGCTCGAGGTCGGCGACCCGCTGCGGGCGGGCTCGCTGTTCCAGCAGCTGCTCGAGCTCGACCCGTCGGAGCCGTATTACCGCACCGGCCGGGGCAACGCGCACCTGCGGGCCGGCGAGCTTCAGGCGGCGATCATGCGCTTCGACGACGCCATCGCGATGGACGCAGCGCAGGCCGAGGCGTACCTCGGCCGGGGTGAGGCGCGGCTGAAGCTCGACCGCGTGCACGAAGCGCTGGAGGACTTCGAGAAGGTCGTCGAGCTCGACCCCCAGTCGACGTTCGCGCAGCTCGCGCTCGTGATGATGGGCACGGTCTCGAAGGCGTGAGTCACCTGCAGCCGGCGACGGCTCAGGGCGGGATTCCCCCGTCGGGCAGGCGCCTGAAGCACTTGCCCGAGTTGCAGTACGAGCTCGCGCAGCAGTCGGCGTTGACGACGCAGATCTCTCCGGGGCCCCGGCACGTCGCGCACTGGTTGTTCACGCACGAGCCGCTGCAGCACGGCAGGTTGTTGTTCTGGTTGCCGCACGCGGCGCCGCCGGGCTTGCACGCGGCGCACGTGTCGGTGTTCCGGTCGCAGCCGAGGTTGCAGCACTCGCTGTCGAAGAAGCACGACGCGCCGTTCGCCTTGCACTGCAACGCGCACGCGCTCGAGTCGGGCGAGCAATACGGAGCCCCCGAGCAGCCGCACGCGCTCGACGACTTGCACGTCTTCCCCGCGCACGAGAGCGGGCCGCCGCCGGCCGTACCGCCGGTGCCACCCGCGGTGCCTCCGCTGCCGCCCGCGGTGCCGCCGCTGCCGCCTGCCGTTCCCCCGACGCCGCACGGCGCCGCCCCCATCAGCGCCTGACAGTCGGAGCCCTGCAGGCAGGCGATCTGCGCCGCCGTCGGGTTCCTCCCGCACCACGTGCTGCAGAACTGCGCCGCGCCCGGCTGCGGTGCCCCGCAGTCCTGCGCCTTCGTCACGCACGCCGGCGTGCAGTCGACGGTCGCGGCGCCTCCGGCGGTGCCTCCGCTTCCCCCGGCGGTCCCGCTGCTGCCGCCGGCGGCTCCGCTGCTGCCGCCGCCCGTTCCGCCTCCGGGATCCATGCCTGCGCACGACACGAACGACACCACCAGGGCCAGCTGACGAAGGTTCATGCCCTGGAGAGCGCCCGCGCGAGAGCTTGTCGGGTCGGCTCGAGAACCAGCCCGCAACTCCCCGCCATCACGCCGGAAAAACGGCTCGGGCCGCAGCCCCCCCGGCTGGACTTTCCCCATGCATCCGGCGCAGAAGCCGATCTCGCGTGGTCTTCGACGACGAGCTCAAAGCCGAGATCGCAAGGCGCTGGCCCGCTGCTCCGCCTTCGCCCGAGCAGCTCCCACACGACGCCGACTCCCCGCTCGACGTCTACCTGGCGAGAGCCGCAGGGCGCGGCGAGCGCTGGGCGCTCGATGCGCTCGAGCGCGACGTCTTCGCCCCGGTCGCCGAGCGGCTCGCCCGGAGCCACGGCCGCGCCGCCGCCGACGACACCCTGCAGCAGGTGCGCGAGCAGCTCGTGGTCGCCGGAGGCCTCGCGAGCTACGCCGGCCGCGGCCCGCTGAAGGCCTGGGTGATGGTGATCGCGGTGCGAAAGCTGCTCGCGCAGCGCAGCGCTCCGAACGACTCGCTCGGCGGAGCGGCGGCTCTCGCGGCGAGCGACCACCTCGAGCTGACGCTCCTCAAGGCGCGCTACGCGGGCGTCTTCAAGCAGGCGCTGCAGCGCGCGCTCGACTCGCTGGAGCGCCGCGAGCGGCTCGTGCTGCGCATGCACACGGTCGACGGCCTGAGCGCCGAGAAGATCGGCGCCATCTTCCACGCGCACCGCTCGACGGCGACGGAGTGGATCGCGAAGGCGCGACAGAAGCTCCACGAGCGCGTCACGGAAGAGGTGCGGCGCGAGGCCGGGCTGTCGAGCGAAGAGCTCCAGAGCATCGGCCGCGTGCTGCAGCGCCACACCGACTTCAGCCTGCCGCGCCTGCTCGCGGGCCGCCCCGCCGAGGCCGCGCCGTGAAACCCGTGGGCGGCTGCGTCGACCCCGACGAGCTCGTCGCGTTCGCGAGCGGGCGCCTCACCGGCGATGCGCTCGAGCGCGTCGAGAGCCACCTCGACGGCTGCGACGCCTGCCGCACCGCGATGGCCGCCGCCGCGCGGCTCGACACCGGGCTCACCGCGACCTCGCCGTCGCCGGGCCTGCGCAGCGGCGGCGAGCTCGAGGTGCTGCCGGCGGGCACCGCGGTGGGCCGCTACGAGGTCGTCGCGGTCGCGGGCGCCGGAGGCATGGGCGTCATCTACCGGGCCATCGACCCGACGCTGCACCGCACCGTCGCGCTCAAGCTGGTGCGCTCCGACCGCGTGGGCGCCGGCGCCGCCGAGCAGCTGCTCTTCGAGGCCAAGGCGATGGCCCGCATCGTCCACCCCGAGGTGCTGCCCGTCTACGACGCCGGCACGTTCGGCGCGCAGCTGTTCATCGCGATGGAGTGGGTCGAGGGCACGACGCTTCGCCGCGCGCTCGAAGCGAAGCCGCTGCCGTGGCGCGAGACCGTGGCGCTCTTCATCCGCGCCGGCCGCGGGCTCGCCGCCGCGCACCGGGCCGGGCTCGTGCACCGCGACTTCAAGCCCGAGAACGTGCTCGTCGGAGACGACGGCCGGCTGCGCGTCAGCGACTTCGGGCTCGCGCACGACGTCGCGCAGGCCGAGGTGCCGGCGGGCACGGTGGGCTACCTCGCGCCCGAGGTGCTGCGCGGCGCACCCGCCACCGCGGCCTCCGATCAGTTCGCGTTCTGCGTGGCGCTGCGCGACGCGCTGAGAGACGCCGGCCCGGCCTCGCTGGAGCGCTGCGTGCAGCGCGGGCTCGAGCCGTCGCCCGGGTCGCGGCACGCGTCGATGGACGCGCTCGTCTCCGAGCTCGAGCGCATCGCGAAGCCGGGCCGCATCGGGCTCGCGGCGTCGGCCGCGGCGGCGCTGGCTCTGGCCGCGGGAGTCTGGGTGGCCGCGCGCGGACCTTCGGATGCCGAGGCGTGCAGCCGCGGCGCGGTTCGGCTCGACGCCGTGTGGGGCGCCCACCGCAAGGCCGCCCTGCTCGCCGCCGCGCCCGACGCCGACCGCGCGAGGGCGGCGCGCATCGCCGGGGTGCTCGACGTCTTCGCGGCGCGGTGGAGCGAGTCGTACCGCCAGGCCTGCGACGCCACCCACGGCAAGAAGGAGCAGTCGGAGCAGCTGCTCGACCTGCGCCTCGCCTGCCTGAACCAGAAGCTCGCCGGAGTGAACGGCCTCGTGCACGAGCTCGAGGCGGCTCCACAGAGCGCGTTCGCGAAGGGCGTCGAAGCCGCGCAGGAGGCCGTGACGCTCGGCCGCTGCTCCGACGCCGGCTGGCTGACGGCGAGCGGCGGCGCGAAGCTGACGCCGTCCGAGCGCACGCGGGTGTCCCTGCTGCGCGAGCAGCTCGCGGCGGCCCGGCAGACGCTGCTCATCGGCAAGCTCCCCGAGGGCAGCGCGCGCGCCCAGGCGCTCGCCGGAAGCGCGAGAGAGCTCGGCGTGAAGGCCGTCGAGGGCGAAGCGCTGCTGCTCGTCGCCGAGTTCCAGCGCAAGCTGCGCACGAAGGAGTCCGAGGGCTCGGCGCTCGACCGGGCCATCGACGACGTCGTGCTCGCCGGCACCGAGGCGCAGTACCCGCAGCTGCTCGGCGAAGCGTGGCTCCTGCGCATGCGCGCGTGCACCGACGACGCTCGCTTCGCCGAAGCCGAGCGCGCCGAGCAGAACCTCGCCGCGAACCTGCGCGCGATCGGCAGCGACCCCTGGCTGCAGGCGCGCCACGACGTCAGCCTCGGCACGCTGCGGATGCGCCAGTCGAAGCCCGACGAGGCGCTCGCCGCGTTCGCGAGCGCGCGCAAGAGCCTCGCCGTTCTTCCCGAGGCCGAGGCGCGGCTGCTCGTCGGCGACGTTCACGGCAGCGAAGCGCTCGTGCTGCTGATGCTCGGCGAGATCGCCCGCGGCGTGAAGAGCCTCGAGCTCGCGATCGCAGCGAACGAAGACCGGTTCGGGCCCGATCACGCGAAGCTCGCCGACCAGCGCCACAACCTCGCCGAGGCGCTGCTCGTGCGCGGCGAGCTCGACGCCGCGCAGAAGAGCGTCGACGAGGCCGGCCGCGTCTGGGCGCTCGTCTACGGCGCCGAGAACCCGCGGGTGGCGGTCAACCTCACGCTGTCGGCCCAGGTGCTCGCGGCGCAGGGCAGGTGGAGCGAGGCGCTCGCGGCGGTGACCGAAGCGAAGCGGGTCTTCGCGCTGCATCACCTCGAAGGTCAGTTCGTGTTCATGCGGGCCCTGTGCGCCGAGGGCGAGGTGCGGCTGGGCGAAGGAGACGCCGGCGCCGCCGAGAAGGCGCTGCGCGAGGGGCTGGCGCTCGCTCCTTCGGCGGCGGGGAAGTACCCGCTCGACGAGGCGGCGTGCCACCGGGCGCTGGGCGAGGTGCTCGCTCGCGCGGGGAAGACCGCCGGGGCGCGCGAGGCGCTCGAGCGCGCGGTGCAGCTCTACCGCGACGCGAAGGCCGCCGGGCCGTGGCTCGCGCGGGCGCAGGTCGGCCTCGCGGAGCTCGACGTGCGCGAGGGCCAGGCGGCGCGCGCGGTGCCGGTGCTCGAGAGCGCGATCGCGCTGCTCGAGCAGCAGCAGCTCGACCCGCCCACGCTGGCGCGGGCGCGCGTTACCCTCGACCTGGCGAAGCACTAGTCACGCGCTCGTTCGTGGCGCGCCCCCCGGGACGTTCGCCGCCGCGGGCTGCGCTTCACGGCGCGGCTGCACGATGCTCCACACGAGCGAGCTCGGGGATAAGGTCGCCCGCTCATGCTGTTCAACTTCGAAGCGAAGCTCGACCGGCCGGCGGTGCCTGCGAAGGTCGAGACCGAGGTGAAGCTGCACCTCGCGCTGCAGTCGCGGCCGGGCCTGCAGCTGCCGGCGGCCAGCGGCCGCGACGCGATGGTCACGAACATCTGCCTCGTCTTCGACTGCAGCGGCTCGATGGCCGGGCAGAAGCGCGAGACGGCGATCGAGGCCGCGAAGCAGATCGTCGACACCGTGCACGAGCGGCACCGCCTCTCGCTGATCGGGTTCGCCACCGAGGCCGAGCTGCTCGTCGACAACGCGCGCCCGACACGCGACGGCAAGGAGGCGATCAAGCGCAACATCGAAGACCGCATCCGCGGCTTCCCGCGCGGCACCACGAACCTCGGCGCCGCGCTGGCGCTCGCGAACAAGGCCGTGTCGAAGCAGAAGGCCGACGCGAAGGTGCTCATCGTCTTGTCCGACGGCGGCGCCGACAACGCGAAGAAGGCGCAGGCCGCCGGGCTCGCCGCGACGAGCGACGGCGCGCAGATCTTCGCGGTCGGCATCGGCGCCGATTACGACGCGGAGGAGCTGCTCGGGCTCGTGACTCCGTCGAACGGGGCCGTGCTCGGCGAGGGCGACCTCGAGCGGATCAAGACGACGTTCGAGGTGCTGATCGGGCGCATCGAGAGCTTCGTGGCGACGAACGCGTCGCTGCAGCTCGCGCTCGGCGCCGGAGTCGAGGCGGGCTCGGCGTACAAGGTCAGCCCCGAGCAGGCCGCGCTGGGGAAGCTGAAGCCCGACGCGAAGCGGCAGCTGCGCTTGCCGGCCGGCAACCTCGAGAAAGACCGCGGCTACGGCTTCCTGCTGGCGGTGACGGTGCCGCCGCGCGCGGCGGGCACGATCGAGCTCGCGCACGTGACGCTCGTCTACGACGTGCCCTCGCAGCAGCTCAAAGGCCAGCGGCAGGAGCTGAAGGTGCCGCTCGAGTACACCGCGAAGTCGCAGATGAGCATGAACGCCGAGGTGCTCGCGGCGTTCCGCGGCGTGCAGCTCGTCGAGCTGGCCGAAGAGCTCGCGGCGGCGCAGCGCAAGAAGGACGCGACGGGCAGCCGGAAGGTGCTCGAGCAGCTCGTGCGCCGGGCCGACGAGCTCGGCGACGCCGACGTGAAGGCGTTCTACGAGGACCTGCTGCTCGACCTGGGCGAGGTGGGCAAGCTCTCGCAGGATCAGATCAACGCGGTGGTGCTCGGCACGACGGCGGCGCGGAAGCGCGCGAAGAAGGCCGGGCCGCAGCTCTACGACGTCGTGCTGGTCGACCCCGGCAAGCAGCCGATCGTGCTCTTGCGCGAGCTGCGCGGCAGCACCGGGCTCGAGCTCGCGAAGCTCGGCCGCATTCTCAAAGCGGTGCCGTGGTCGCTCAAGGTGCTGCCGCTCGCCGAGGCGCGGGCGCTGAAGAAGCAGATGGTGTCGCTCGGGGCGCGCGCTGAGGTGCGCCCGCACCGCTGAGCGTCGCGTCAGGTCGCGGGCGAGCCGGCGAACGTCGGCCGGGCGTCTTCGAACGCCTCGGCCCACGAGTGGCCCTGCCCGACGATGGTGCACGCCGAGCCGAGCCGGCCGTTGCCGACGACGAACCGGTAGCGCGCCAGGCGGCCGGGGCCGGCGCGGCCCTTGTAGAGCGTGGCGGGCCGCTCGCGAACCGCGCCGCTCTCGCCCCACCGCCGCTTCGCCTCTTCCAGTGCTTGCTGCTCGGTCATCACACGGCCCTTTCTCCAAGCCGATGATGTTCGACGAGGTGATGCGGGCTGTACCACAACCTGCCTCAGCGTGCTTCGCGTCGGGGCTGCAGACGACGACGACGTCGCCGTCGGGGTCCTTCAGCCAGGCCTCGCGGTGCCTCCGAGCCTGAGTCTGAGGGGCATGGCGATCGTCTACCATCCGCGCCCTCATGCCGATCTTCGAGAAGTCGCGTCCCCTCACCTGCGCCGGCGTGAAGACCGAGGTCTTCGAGGCCGGCAGCGGCCCGCCGCTCGTCTTCCTGCACGGCAACCCCGACACGCACCACGCGTGGGAGCCCGTGGTCGAGCGGCTGCGCGACGCGTTCACCTGCTACGCGCCCGACCTGCCGGGCTACGGCGTCGCCGAGGAGCAGCCGCGCTGCGAGTTCGAAGATCAGATCCGCTGGGTCGGCGACCTCCTCTCGGGGCTCGGCCTCACGCGCCCGCACCTCGTCGTGCACGACGTGGGCGCGAACTACGGGCTGCTCTTCGCCGCGGCGCACCCCGAGCGGCTGTCGAAGCTGACCATCTTCAACGGCAACTTCTTCCCCGACTACGAGTGGCACTTCTGGGGCAAGGTCTGGCGCCTTCCCGTCGTCGGCGAGCTCGCGATGCTCGGCGGCTCGCGCGGGCTGTTCGTGAGCCAGGTGCTGAAGGCGGGCCCGAAGCTGCCGCGCGACTACGTCGAGCGCGCGTACGATCACTACGGCAAGAAGACGCGCCGCATGGTGCTGCGGTTCTACCGCCACCTCGACCCGCCGAAGCTCGCGGGCTGGCCCGAGAAGCTCGTCGCGTCGGCCGGCACGCTGCCGCGCCAGGTCATCTGGGGCGAGCAGGACCCGTACATCCCCAGCCGCATGGCCGACCGCTTCGGCGGCGAGGTGCACCGGTTCGGCGACGTGAGCCACTGGGCGATGATGGAGGCGCCCGACCGCGTCGCGCCGCTCATCCGCGAGTTCGCGCAGCGCTGACCGCCCCGCCGGCGCGCGACAGGCGGTCGGCCAGCGCGACGAGCGTCGGGATGCGCGCGGCGCCGTGCATCGAGCGAACCCGCGCCGCGGCCTCTGCCTGCCCGAGGCCGGCGCTCGTGACGTACAGCGGCCGCCGGCTCGACGGGCGCAGCACGGGCTCGGCCATCGGCGAGCCCTTGAACGCGGTCTTCGCGACTCCGATCACGGCGCTGCGGCGCTCGAGGGCCTCGTAGAGGTGCGCGCCGAGGCCGGGCCGCCGCTCTGCGTCGAGCCAGACGTAGCCGTCGATCACGATCGTCTCGAGCGGCGGAGCCCCTTTCAGCACGGCCAGCAGGCACGGCAGCTCGCGCTCGAAGAACTGCCCGGGCACGTACGCGGCGACCGGCGCGAGCTCGACCGTGTGGCTCGAGACCGGCTCCGCATCGTCGAAGCGCCGCGCGATCACGCACGCCGCACGCGCGCGCGCTCCGAAGTAGTGAACATCCACGATCGCGAGCATCAGCGCTGTGACGATGAAGTCGACCAGAAATGACGGGCGCGCGGAATCAGGCGATCGGCCGTGCCGCGCTCGGCCCGTCGACGGCGTTGCGCGCGCCGCGGGCGGGGCTTATCCACGCGGCCGTGATGAGCGAACGCGCGGTGGTGATCGCGGGAGCCGGTCCGACGGGCATGATGTTGGGAGCCGAGCTCACGCTGGCCGGAGTCGACGTCGCCGTGGTCGAGCGGCGCCCCACGCCCGAGCTCGACGGCTCGCGCGCCGGAGGTCTGCACGCGCGCACCATCGAGGTGCTCGATCAGCGCGGCGTCGCCGGGCGCTTCCTCTCGCAGGGCAAGACGATGCAGGTCGCCGGCTTCGCGCTGAACCCGCTCGACGTGAGCGACTTCCCGACGCGGCACCCGTACGGGCTCGCGCTCTGGCAGAAGCACATCGAGCGGATCATGGCCGAGTGGGTGACCGAGCTGAAGGTCCCGATCCTGCGCGGCCTCGACGTCACGGGCTTCACGCAGGACGACCGCGGCGTCGCGGTGTCGCTGTCCGATGGGCAGACGCTCCGCGCGCAGTACCTCGTCGGCTGCGACGGAGGCCGCAGCGTCGTGCGCAAGGGCGCCGGCATCGACTTCCCCGGGTGGGACGCGACCGTGAGCCACGTCATCGCCGAGGTCGAGTACGCGCAGGAGCCCGCCTGGGGCATGAAGCAGGACGCCCGCGGCAATCACGGCTTCGCGAAGCTCGAAGACGGCCGCCACGCGCGCGTGATGGTGACCGAAGAGCGCGTGGGCCAGACCGGGGAGCCGACGCTCGAGTACCTGCGCGAGCTGCTCACCAAGGTGTTCGGCACCGACTACGGGGTGCACAGCCCGGTGTGGATCTCGCGCTTCACCGACATGGCGCGGCAGGCCGCGAGCTACCGCGCGGGCCGCGTGCTGCTCGCCGGCGACGCTGCGCACGTGCACTACCCGGCCGGCGGCCAGGGCCTGAACATCGGAGTGCAGGACGCGGTGAACCTCGGCTGGAAGCTCGCGCAGGTGGTGAAGGGCACCTCGCCGGAGAGCCTGCTCGACACGTATCACTCGGAGCGTCACCCGATCGCGGCGCGCGTGCTGCGCATGACGCTGGCGGCGGTCGCGGCGGGCCGGCCCGACGACCGCTCGAAGGCGCTGACCGAGATGGTCGGCGAGCTCTTGCGCATGAACGAGCCGCGCAAGCGCTGGGCGGGGATGATGTCGGGCCTCGACGTCCGCTACGAGCTCGGCGAGGGGCACCCGCTGCTCGGCCGGCGCATGCCGGATCTCGAGGTGCTCACCGCCGAGGGGCCGCGCCGCGTCTACACCTTCCTGCACCGCGCCACGCCGCTGCTGCTGAACCTCGGCGAGGCGAGCCCCGGCGACGTGTCGCCCGTGCAGCGGGTCGACGCGAAGTACGGCGGAGCGTGGGAGCTGCCGGTGATCGGGGCGGTGCCGGCTCCGGCGGCGGTGCTGATCCGCCCCGACGGCTACGTCGCCTGGGCGGGCGAGCCGTCGGACCCGAAGCTGCGCGAGGCGCTGCGGACGTGGTTCGGAGTCACCGGCTGATCGCCTGCTGGCGCAGCACGTCGTCGAGCCCCTCCGCCGACGCGGAGCGTCGCCTTTCAGCGGCTGGCGCGCCGGCAAAGGCGCCACCGGGCGCCGCTGAGGCACAGCTCAGGGCGACGCGACCTTCACCTGGGCCGCTTCCCGCTCCTTCTGCCGCCGCTGAGCTTCCTTCTCGATCGCCTCGAGCGTGCCGCTCACTCCGCGCCGGTTGCCGAGGTTCTTCGCCCACGTCGGGATCATGCCGCCGGGGTCGGCCGCGAACTTGTACACGACGTGGCTCTTCGCCGCGTCCTTCGGCGTCACCACCCAGCTCCCCTCGTTCACCTTCAGCCGCACCACCGAGTCGACCTCGGGCAGCTTGTCGGGCGCCGCCACCCAGTGCGTGCGGTACACGCCCGAGCCGTCGGGCCTCACGCCCTCGTCGAGCCACACGCGCACCACGTAGTCCCGGTTCGAGATCACCGGGAAGCCGAGCTCCGTGTACGTGTAGATCGTGCCGTCTTCTTCTCTCGAGACCTCTTTCGCCGACTTCACGTACGGCATGAAGTGCTGGAAGCGATCCATCGTCGTCAGCGCGTCTTGAATGTCCCGCACCGGCGCCTCGAGATCCGCCTCCGCCCAGATCTCGAACACCTCGCTGCCCGCCCGCGGCCGCGCCTTCACCGTGATCGTGCCCGTCGCGACGGTCTCCCACTCGGCCTCGACGGCCGGCTCGGGCGTCGCGAGCAGAACGACCAGCGTGGCAGAGACCCGGAGCAGGCCGCGAGCATACCCGACTCGAAGCTCCCGGAACGCGGCGCGCGCCGATGGTGTATTCGACGTCCATGCCGCTCGCCGCCGCCGCGCTGCTGCTCGTTCTGCAGCAGCCCTACCCGCCGGCCGCCTGGGCGCCGGGCGGGCCCTCGCGCGCCGAGGATCTCGCCATCACCCTCGCCACCCTGGGCCCCGGCGACGGCCTCGCGTACATGGGCGGCCACTCTGCGCTCGCCGTCGTCGACTTGAAGCGCATGGAGGGCCGCCTCTACAACTTCGGAGTCGTCGAGTTCTCCGTCGACCTCATGTGGAGCTTCGTGCTCGGCCGCCTCGACTTCCACGCCGACGAAGCCCACATCGAGGCGACCTACGCCGCCTACCAGGCGCTCGACCGCGACGTCCGTGTGCAGGTGCTCAACCTCACCCCCGACCAGTCGCTGCGCCTCGCCAACGCGCTCGCGACCGGCGTGCTCCCCGAGAACCGCACCTACCGCTACCACCACTTCGACGACAACTGCTCGACCCGGCCCCGCGACCTCATCGACCGCGCCTTCGACGGAGCCTTGAAGCGCGACAACACCGGCCCCGCGCGCATGAGCCTGCGCGACCACGCCCGGCGCTACACCCGCGTGTTCCCCTTCCTCTCGGTGTGGCTCGACTACATGCAGAACGACAGCGTCGACCGGCCGATCACCCGCTACGACGAAGCGTTCCTCCCCGACGAGCTCGAGGCGCAGCTCGACCGCCTCGTCATCGCCGGCCAGCCCGCGGTGAAGAAGAAGACGACGCTGTACACGTCGAAGACGAACCCCCCGCCGCCCGCCGACACGCCCCGCTGGAGCGGCCCTCTCGCCCTCTGCTCCGCGCTCGCCGGCGCCGCCGTGCTGCTGCTGCGGCGCAGCAGGAAGCCGGCGGCGCGCAAGGGCCTCGGCCTCTTCCTCGCGGCCCCAGGGCCTCGTCTGGGGCGGCAGCGGCCTGCTGCTCTTCATGCTCGGCTTCTTCACCGAGCACGCCATCACCCACCGCAACGAGAACCTGCTCTTCGCGAGCCCGCTGACGCTCGCGCTGCTCCCGCTCGGCGTCATGCTGTTCAGAGATCACCCGCGCGCTGCGGCCGGCCTCAAGTGGGTGACGCTGTGCCTCGCCGGGCTCGCGGTGATCGGCGTTGCGGTGAAGCTGGTGCCGATGTTCGATCAGCAGAATGGCAACGTCATCGCGCTGGCCCTCCCGCTGACCCTCGCGAGCGCGCTCGCGTTCGCAGTCAAACGACCATGAACGTCACTTCGAAGCTCATCGACCTCCACCAGCTGCGCCTGCGAGTCTTCGCTCCGGCGGCAGGCTCGAGCCCGCGGCCCGCGGTGCTCGCCTGGTCGGACATCTTCCAGCACACCGGGCCGCACGTGCGCCTGTGCACGCGCATCGCCTCCTACGGCTTCACCGTCATCGCCCCCGAGCTCTACGGCCGCATCGAGCCGCCCGGCACCGTGCTGCGCTTCGAAGAAGACCGGCAGCGCGCGCTCGACGACTCCGCCCAGATGAAGCTCGAGTGGTTCGATCAAGACATCGACACCACGCTGCGGTTCGCCTCGGCCGAGGCCTCCGAGCTGTACGCCTGCGGCTGGTGCATCGGCGGGCACCTCGCGTTCCGCGCCGCGCTGCGGCCCGCAGTGAAGAAGACGGTGTGCTTCTACGCGACCGGGCTGCACACCGACTCGCTCGGCGCCGCGAGCGGCACCGCCCGCTCGCTCGCGGCGGCCCCGATGATCTCGGGCGACCTGCTGCTCGTGTGGGGCAGCCGCGACCCGCACATCCCCGCCGACGGCCGGCAGAAGATCCACCGCGCCCTCGCCGACGCCGGCGCGAAGCTCCAGACCCGCACCTACGACGCCGAGCACACCTTCATGCGCGACGAGGGCCCGCGCTGGCAGCCGCGCGCCGCAGACGACGCCCTGCGTGACATGATGTCGCTCTTCCAGACGCCATGACCGTGCTGCTCCTGCTCGCCGCGCTCACGCTGAGCGCAGAACCGCTGACGCTCGACGTCATCCGCGACGTCGTTCACGAGCACCGCGCGAAGCTCAAGAAGTGCTACGAGAGCTCCGCCTCCGGCAAGAAGAACGCCGCCGTGAAGCTCGTCGTGCGCTTCGTCATCGGCGACGACGGCAAGGTCGGCGAGGCCGCCATCAGAGAGTCGACCGTCGAAGACGACGCGCTGAAGACGTGCGTCGTCACCGAGGTGAAGTCGTGGAAGTTCCCCAAGCCGAAGCACGGCCCCGCCGCGATCAACTTTCCGTTCACCTTTGGCCCGCCCCCGAAGGCTCCTTTTCCGGAACCAGAACCCGTCGAGTGACGCCGGTTGGGGCTAAGGTCTGGGCACATTGACCCTGCTGGACGAAGAGACTCCGTCGCCCGACCCGCTGGCCGGCACGATGATCGGGAGCTGCGAGGTCGTCGGCAGCCTGCTGCCCGGCAAGCCGAGCGCCCTGCTCGCCTTCAAGCTCGACCCTGCCGGCGCCGCGAGCGAGACCGTCCTCCTCCACAAGGTCGATGACGGCGCGCAGCCGCCTGCCTCGGCCCTCGCCGACGCCGAGGAGGCCGCCTCCGTACAAGACTCCCACCTCGAGCGCGTGTTCGGCATCGAGACCGGAGCGCTGGGCAGCTTCTGGGTCACCGAGTACGTGCCTGGCGCGACGCTCGACGAGGTCCGCACCGCCGCCAAGACCAGCGGCATGACGATGCCGATGGGGTTCGGGCTCGCCGCCGTCGCAGACGCCGCGCTCGGCCTGCAGCAGCTCCACACGCGGCAGAGCGCGCGCGACCCGCTGCGCTCGCGCGCGCACGGGCTGTTGCGCCCGCAGCACGTCGTGGCGACGTTCGGGGGCTCGGCGAAGCTGCTCAACCCGAGGTACCTCAAGGTGCCGCACCACGCGCCCACCGAGTCCGAGTGGTTCGCGGGCAACGCCGGGTACCTCTCGCCCGAGGCGATCCGCGGCGAAGCGCTCGACCCGCGCTCCGACGTCTTCTCGCTCGCGGTGCTCGTGCACGAGCTGCTCACGAACAAGATCCTCTTCAGCGGGCGCAACCCGCGCGAGCGCGCCGACGCGACGCTGAGAGGAGCGCAGGTTCCTCCGTCGCGGCTCAACCTGTCACTGAGCCCGCAGGTCGACGACGCGGTGATGAAGGCGCTCAGCCTCGACCCGACGCAGCGCTACGCGAACGCCGGCGACTTCCACCGCGCCTTGAGGTCCGCCGTCGGCCCGTACATGTGGAAGGAGGCGCAGCGCGCCGAGTACATGGAGCGCATCTTCGCCACGCGCTCGCGCCGCACGAAGGAGCTCGGCGTGCTGATGAAGCAGCGCGAGGCCGCCGCGATCGCCCGCGCCGAGGAAGAGCGGCGCGCCGCCGAGCAGCGCCGCGTCGAAGAGGCCGCCGCGCGCGCCGCCGCCGAAGAGGCCGCTCGGCAAGAGGCGCAGCGGCAGGCGGAAGAAGCCGCGCGGCTCGAGGCCGAGCGCATCGCCGCCCTCTCGAGGCCTCCGCCGAAGAAGCCGGGCGCGCCCGCAAAGCCCGGCGCGAAGCTGCCCGTGCCGATGCTCGCGCTCGCCGCGGTGCCGGCCGTGCTGATCCTCGGGGTCGTCGGCTGGTTCGTGTTCCGGAGCCCGCCGCCCGAGCCGGTGCCGGTCGTGACGCCTCCGCCGCCCGTGGTCGCCGAGGTTCACGACGCCGGGGCCGCCGCCGAGGTCGCCGACGCCGGCGCCGCCGAGGAGCACGACGCCGGAGCCCCCGAGGTGCCCGACGCCGGCCCGCCCAAGAAGAAGAAGAAGAAGAACGAAGTGCCGCTGCCGCCGTGGCTGCGGAAGTGAGGCCTGCCCGCCACCCGCATGCGACTCGAAGGCAGAACCGTTCTCATCACCGGCGGAGGCAGCGGCCTCGGCCTCGCGCTCGCGGGCGCGCTCTTGAAGCGCGGCAACCAGGTCATCGCCGTCGGCCGCAGCAAGCCGAAGCTCGAGCAGGCGGCCGCCGCGAACCCCGGCCTCGTGACGCGGCCGTGCGACGTCTCGAAGCGTGAAGAGCTGGAGGCCCTCGCCGCGTGGGTCACGCGCGAGCACCCGAAGCTCGACGTGCTCGTGAACAACGCCGGCACGCTCACGAACTGGGACATCGCGGCCGAGCCGGCGGCGCTCGACAAGCCGCTGCAGGAGATCGCCATCAACCTCTCGGCGCCGATTCTGCTCTCGGCGCTGCTGGTGCCGCACCTGTGCAAGCAGCCCGAGGCCGGGATCCTGAACGTGAGCTCGGGCTCGCTGTACGTGCCGACGGCCGACGCTCCGATCTACGGCGCCACCAAGGCGGCGCTGCACTCGTTCACGCAGGCGCTGCGCTACCAGCTGCGCGAGACGAAGGTGAAGGTCGTCGAGATCATCCCGCCCACCGTCGTCACCGAGATGTCGAAGGGCCGCTTCAAAGACGCGCCGAAGATGGCGCAGCCGATCTCGATCGAGCAGTTCCTCACCGAAGCGCTGCGCGGTCTCGAGCGCGGTCAGCCCGAGATCCACATCGGCATGACGGGCATGATCCGCCTCCTCACGCGGCTCGCTCCCGGCACCGCGGCGAAGCAGGGGCTCGCGGCGAAGTCGGCGCGAACGGAATGAACTAAGGCGGCGGGTCGACGGTGTGCGGGTTCGCCGTCCAGCTGAACCCCGGCCACATCTTCAGCTGCAGCCCGTTGCCGAGATCGCCGCCCGAGCAGTTCAGCAGCTTGTCGATGCAGTTCTCCGTCCACATCTTCATCACGTCGTCGTCCCACGCGCCGAACCAGTCGGTGTGAAACGTGGTGCCCGGCTTGTACGTCGTGCCCGGCATGACGTCCGACGACAGGTACCAGGTCTGCGTCACGCCCGGAGTCCACGTGCCCGAGTGATCGAGATCCGCATCGACCGAGTACCAGGCGCCCAGCGTGAACGTCGGGATGATGTACGGGTGCGTCGCCGGGCACGCCGTGTACCCGAGGTGGGTGTCCTTCGGGTACACCACGTGCGCGCGGTGATCGGGGCTGTCGAGGTCCTTCCCGTTCCAGCAGCTCGGAGCGTTGATGACCGCGCCCAGCTTCGCGCCCAGCGGGCAGTTCCTCGCCGCCGTGGGGATGTCGGGGAAGTGGCCCGAGACCACGCCGGGAACTCCGGGTCCGTCGCAGTTGAAGTACCCGTTGCCCGCCTGCGCCGGCGTCGCCGAGTTCCAGCCGAAGATGTAGCGGAGCCCGCGCGGCAGCGGCACGCACTCCTTGCCCTCGATCGCGCAGCGCGGCGACGTCTTCGGGTACCGCTTGTAATAGATGGACACGTAGTCGGGCCGCACCACCTTGCCCTTGCCGTTCATCATCGCGGGCATCCAGTACGCCGAGCGGTTCAGCGCGTTGTTGCAGGTGCTGTTCCCCGTGGTGCGCAGCGACTGGTACGTCGAGTGCGCGTCGGCCAGCGTGTTGCCGAAGAACTGGTGCAGGTGCGCCCGGTGAGGCTGCCCCGGGTACACGATGGGGTCGTCGTAAGACTCGTGGCTCGGGTTGCAGATGAAGCGGAAGGCGCCGACGACGTCGGGCGCGCCGCTCGGCGGAATCCCCCCCGTGCCCCCTGCCGGCACGAGCCACGCGCCGGCATCGAAGTTCGTCGGTATCGGGTCGAGCTCGACGCCGCCGTCCGACCCGCGGCCCGCGTCGAAGGCGCCGCTGCCGCCGTCACCGGGGTGCGAATGCGACGCGTCGGGAGCGCCGGCGTCGGCGAGCGGCTCGGGGCCCGCGTCGTCGTCGTGGTGCACGTGGCCTCCTGCGGCGCCCCCGGCGGAGCCGCCGGCGGTGCCCGGCTCCGAGCCGCCGCCGAGGCCCGGCTCGTGGAACATCGGCGGCTCGCTCACCATGCCCTGGCACGCGGCGGTGAAGACGAGGGCGGTGAACAGCACTTCACGCAACGGGCGCGTCATGGTCTCTCCTCGTGGTCCACGGTGAGCTGGCGTTCGCCGAGCTCTCGAGCTGCAGCCCGGGAATCGTCTTCATCCACAGGGCGCGGGCGGCGAGATCGTACGCCTCGAGCTCTTCGACGAGGGCGGCGCGCTCGCCGGCGTCGACCCACTCCGCGGGCAGCAGCGGGTCCTGCTCGAGCTCGAAGATCGACGACTGCGCGACGCTCCAGTTCTCGGCGAGGGCCTTCTCGGCGGTGAGCCCGCGCAGGCGCACGTTGCTGCGGCGGATCCGCTCGCGCATGCGCGCGTAGCCCTCCGACAGGGCCTCGCAGTCCCACAGCGCCTTCCATTCGGCCGTCCCGCCGCCCGAGATGACGAACAGCCGGCCCACGCCGGCCCGGGCCTCGAGCAGCTCCGCGCCGCCGGCGAGGTTGTCGGGCCGCACGGCGAGCCCGGCTGCCGCGCTCCGGAAGCCGAGCCTGACGAGCGCGTCGGGAATACCCTTCGCCTCGAACGTGCAGCCGAGAAAGCGGCCCGCCCACCGGCGCACCGCGGAGGTCGTGCGCACGTAGGGCACGAGCCCGCTCGCCGCGGCAGCGCGCTGGGCCCGCAGGCGGTACCGGCCGCGCTCGTCCCGCTCGACCCAGCGCTCCTGCAGCAGGCGCGACAGCGCGACGCGCGTCGCGTTGCCGGTCAGGCCCAGCACCCCGGTGGCCGTGACCAGCGTCGCCGCGTCGAGCGTCCGGTCTGACGCTGCGTGAAAGAACGCGAGGACCAGGCTTCGTGCGGGCGTGTTCATCCGCCGTCTGAATATTACATCATAGCTGACGTGTCGAGTCGTCTCGTAATATCGGAGCGCCGGGGACCCCCACGGCCCGCTCGGAGGTCGAGGTGGGCGCCCGGCACCGGGCCGAACGTCGAGATGAGCGCGACGAGCGCGGCGCCCGTCACCGGCGATGCTTCAGCGGCGCTCGCACGCGATGACCCGGCCGCGCGTGTCCTGTGTCATGGCGCAGCAGCGATCGAACATCGCCTTCAGCTTTTCCCGCCCGCGCTGCACGCGAGACTTCACGCCGGAGACCGAGATCTCGAGCAGCTCGGCCGCCTCTCTGTGCGTCAGGCCCTCGAGCTCGGTCAGCGTGATCGCCTCGCGGTACGGCGACGGAAGGCGCGCCACGAAGATCGCGAGGCACGCGCCGAGGTCCGCCTGCAGGGTGTCGCCGGCGGCGTCGGGCCCGCCTGCCTCCGGCTCGGCCGGCGCCTCTTCCTCCGGCGCCTCGCGCCACGTCTTGCGGTGGTGGTCGACGATCGCGCTGCGCGCCACCTGGTAGACCCACGGCCCGAAGCGCACGCTCTCGCGGAGCTCCGGCAGGCCGCGCTGCACGCGGAGCAGCGTCTCCTGCAGCACGTCGTCGCGCGCCGCGCCCTGCACGCGCTTGCCGATGAAGCGGCCGAGCACGTCGCTCAGCTCCTTCCACGGCGGCTCGGCGGTGGGCGTGATCATCGCGGGACTCGCAGTCTAACCGTCACGGGCACGGCGTCGCACCCGGTGGCGGCGGCGTTCCTCGCGGCCTCCGAAAGCCTCGACAGACCGAACGGCACGTGCGTCATCGCAGCCACGCTCCACACGAGCCCGAGCAGGCGAATCACCACAGGCGCGGGCTTCTGCGCGCCGGCCTCAGGCCACACGGGCGTCACCGCGCGGGCGCCGAGCGTGAATCGCCGCCGACGCCACGTAGTCACCGGCCGGGAAGTCGGGGTTCCAGTCGCGCAGCAGCTGCTTGCTGTCCGGGCGGAGGTCGATGCGGATCTCGGTGAAGCCGGCCTCGCGGAGCTGCCGCTTCACCTCTTCGATCGGGGCCGCGCCCGCGATGCAGCCCGCCATCGCGTTCGGCCCCTCGCGGACCGCGGCCGGCAGCGGCGCTGAAGCGAGGATGTCGGCGATCGCGAGGCGGCCCCCGGGCTTCAGCGCCCGGAACGCCTCGCGCAGCACGGCCGCCTTGTCGGGCGAGAGGTTGATGACGCAGTTCGAGACGATGACGTCGATCGAGGCGTCGGCGACGGGCAGGTGCTCGATCTCGCCCAGCCGGAACTCGATGTTGCCGACGCCGAGGCGCTCGGCGTTGGCGCGCGCCTTCGTGATCATCTCGGGCGTCATGTCGACGCCGATCACCTTGCCGGCGGCGCCGACCTGCCGGGCGGCGAGGAAGCAGTCGAGCCCGCCGCCACTGCCGAGATCGAGCACCGCCTCCGCGGGCTTCAGGGCGGCGAACGCGAGCGGCGTGCCGCAGCCCAGCCCCAGGTCGGCGCCCTGCGGGACGGCGGCGAGATCGTCGGCGGAGTAGCCGAGCCTCAGCGAGGCGTCGACGCTCGGGCTGCAGCAGCCGGGGCCGCAGCCGGCCTTGCCGTCGCTCTTCGCGACCCTGGCGTAGTGGGTACGGACTTCGTCTCGGAGCTCGTCTTTGGCGGTGGTCATGCAGCTGAAGACGGCCACGCTCGAAAAAGGACGCAGAAAAGTGCGATCGGCTACCCTCCCCTGCTCGTTTGACTCCGTTCGGGCGCTTCCAGCTCATCAAGAAGCTCGCGACCGGCGGCATGGCCGAGGTGTTCCTCGCGCGCCAGCCGATGGGCGGCGGCACCGACGGCCGCCACGTCGTCATCAAGCGCATCTTGCCGCACCTGTCGGGCGACCCCGCGTACGTCAAGATGTTCCAGAACGAGGCGCGCCTCGCCGCCCAGTTCTCGCACCCGAACATCGCGCACATCTTCGAGTACGGAGAAGAGGCCGGCACCTGGTTCATCGCCATGGAGTTCATTCACGGCGAAGACCTCGGCCGCCTCATGCGGCAGGCCTGGGCCACCCAGCAGTGGGTCGCCACACCGCTGTCGCTGCGCATCGTCGCGAGCGCCTGCGAAGGCCTGCACTATGCGCACCAGCGCAGCGTGGTGCACCGCGACATCTCGCCGCAGAACATCCTCATCAGCTTCGACGGCTCGGTGAAGGTGGTCGACTTCGGCATCGCGCGCGTCGGCACCGACGCCTCGAGCGCCTCGACCAGCGGCGGCATCAAGGGCAAGTTCGCGTACCTCGCGCCCGAGCAGGCGGCCTCTGGGCCGCTCGACGCCCGCACCGACGTGTTCGCGCTCGGCCTCGTGCTCTACGAGCTGCTCACGGGCGTGCGCCCGCTGAAACGCGACAGCGACATGGCGACGCTGATGGCCGCCGCCGAGTGCGTGATCGAGCCGCCCTCGGTCGCGGTCGAGATGTCCGGCGAGCTCGACGAGATCGTGATGCGCGCGCTCGCGAAGTCCCCCGCCGACCGCTACCCCGACGCCCGCGCGTTCCACGCCGCGATCGAGGGCTACCTCACCCAGAAGCAGCTCGTCGCCTCGTCGGTGCAGCTCTCGGAGCTCATGCACACGCTGTTCGCCGCCCGGCTCGCCGAAGAGAGCGTCGCCGGAGCGCCACTCCCCGTCGAGGTCGAGGTCGACGCTCCCACGCCGACGCAGCGCGAGCGGCCGGCGACGTCGACGGCGCCGCGCACTCCGAAGCGGCGGCCGGCGCGAGCCAGCCGCACCACCACCGGCGGCATGCCCGAAGCTCCTCCACGCAGCGCGGTGCCGCTCAAGTCGAAGGACAGGTCGTGGGCGGCCCCGGCGCCGCCGTCGCCCTCCCACCTGCCCGAGAAGAAGGCCGCCGGCTCCGGGCTGCTGTTCGCGTTCATCGTGATCGCGGCGATCGGTGGAACCGGGTGGTGGTTCTGGACGCAGGAGCGCTTCACCGGGCACCCGATCAGGGTGTCGATCGACACGACGCCGCCGACACAGGTGCGCGTGGTGCCGGCGGACCCGGGCCAGCAGGAGCGCTCGCTCGGCAGAACCCCGGTGACCAACGTGAACGCGATGCGCGAAGACCTGATCGTCCTCGTGAACGAAGATCAGTGCATCCGCTTCGAGGTGCGGTTCCCGCTCGAGGACCCGACGACGTACAAGCGCATCGACAAGGCGTTCGAGAAGGGGAAGGTGAAGCTGGCCGTGACCGGCGGCGGCAAGGGGCTCAGCGCGACGTGCCACGGCCGGTCACTCGGCGCCGTGCCCGGGACGCTGACGCTCTACGAGGGGACTCCGCCGATCTTGGTGTCGGGCGAAGGCCTCGCGGCGCCGGTGCCGGTCTCGGTCACGGTGGTTCCCAAGACGACGCAGAACGCGACCGTCGAGATCCCGTAGCCGCGCAGCTCAGGGCGCCGCCGCTGAGGGAACCGGGGCGCCCGCCGCGGCCGCCGTCTGCGCCATCACCATGCGGTTCAGCTTGAACATGAGCAGCACCGTCACGGTGACCGTGCACGCGACCACGATGCCGAGCCGCTCGTAGTGCAGGAGCGCCCCGCCGGCGGTCTCGACGATGATCTGCCCCGCCACCCACGCCGCCACGCCTCCCGAGAGCTGCTGCAGCGAGGCGTTGATCGCCATGTACGCGCCGCGATCGTTGGGAGCGGGGATCGCGGACGACAGCGCCTGCGACGAGATCATCCGCGCGGTGATGCCGACGAACAGCAGCGCGTTGATCACGATCACGAACCACAGCGGCGTGATGCCCAGCCGCGTGTAGTAGAGGACGATCACCGCGGTCGCCACCGAGCCCACGAAGAACGTGCGGAACTTGCCGGCCCGGTCGCTGACGCGGCCGACGAGCGGCCCCGCGACGATCGAGACGAGGCCCGTGCTCATGTAGACCACCGGCAGCTGCTCCAGCGTGATGCCGAGGTTGTGCACGCTGAACGCGCTGCCGAACGGCATCAGCATGAACCCCCCGACCGAGAGCAGCATCGTCGCCGCGAACGCCCACTGGTAGCGCGGCAGCGCGACGGTCTTCACCAGGTGCGCGAACGCGTCGCGCTCGATCGGTTTCTTCAGGTGCGCGTTCACCGGCTCGAGCCGCAGCATGGCCACCGCGCCGACCGCGACCGCCACGCCCGCGATGAGCAGAAACGGAGCGTGCCAGCCCCACAGGTTCGAGAAGTACAGCCCGAGCGGCAGACCGAGCACCTGGGCCGCCGAGAACGCGGTCATCATCAGGCCCATCACGCGGCCGCGGGCCTCGTACGGGAAGAGGTCGGCGACGATGGCCATCGAGGTCGAGCCGAGCACGCCGCCGAACAGCCCCGTCACGATGCGCGCGAAGAGCAGGAAGCGGTAGTCGACCGCGACGCCGCACAGCACCGTGCCGAGCACGAAGCCCGCGTAGAAGAACAGCAGCATCCGCTTGCGGTCGAACTTGTCGGCGAAGCCCGCGGCGAGGATGCCCGACAGGCCGGCGCTGAAGGCGTAGGCCGAGACCACGGTGCCGAACTGCGAAGGGCTGATGTGCAGCTTCGGCATCAGCATCGCGCCGAGCGGCGACAGGATCATGAAGTCGAGCACCACGGTGAACTGCACGAACGCGAGCAGCGCGACGACGAACAGCTGGTACCGGGTGAACTTCATTGGGTGCGCGCGTCGCTAACACAAGGATGCTCGGCTCGATGTAGCGTTTCGCCCATGGACGCCGTCACGTTCATCGCCGCGCTCTTCACCGTTCATGCCGTCACCTTCTGGGGCGGCTACGGCGTGTTCCACCTCATGCACCGGCGCGGGGTGCTGAAGCGCTTTCAGGTGGCCGAGGGCAAGGCGCCTCCCGACGCGCTCGTGAAGAAGATGTACGTGCGCGCGGGTCTCAACACGCTGACGTTCGCCGCCGGCGCCGCGCTGGTCTACGGAGCGCTCCGGCTGCGCGGCGTCGACTTCTCGGCGCCGCTCCCCGCGTGGTGGACGATCGCGTGGCAGCTGCCGGCGTTCGCGCTGGTGACCGACACGTCTTTCTACTGGATGCACCGCACGCTGCACCGCCCGTGGTGGTTCTCGCGGGTGCACCGGCAGCACCACGAGTTCCGCCACGTGCGCGCGCTGTCGGCCGAGTACAGCCACAGCGGCGAAGACTTCGGCAACTTCGTCTGCACGTTCCTGGGGCCGGTGATCTTCGCGGCGCACCCGGTCACGGTGCTCATCTGGTTCTTCGTGCGCATGCTCGAGACGATCGACGCGCACTCGGGCTACGCGTTCACGCCGTGGGCGAAGCGGCACGCGTACCACCACGAGTTCAACCGCGGAAACTTCGGCGCCTTCCTCTCGCTGTGGGACCGGCTGCTCGGCACCGACGCGGACTGGAAGAAGTGGCTCACGTCGGCCGGAAGCGGACGATGACGACCGTGCCGTCATAGGACAGGCGGCGCAGCGTCGCCGTCATCAGCTCGATCGAGCGCGCCTCGTCGAAGCGGCCGCTCCCCGCGCCGATCGCGGGGAAGGCGATCGACCGGAAGCCCCGCTCGCGTGCGGCTGCGATCGCGTTCTCGACCGAGCGGCTGATGCTCGTCTCGGTGGCCGTCCACAGCAGGTTGATTCCAGCGACGTGGATGATCGCCTTGAACGGCAACCGGCCGGCGCCCGTCACGACGGCGGCTCCCAGCGGCAGCACGCCGTGCCGCGCGACCTCGATGAAGGGCGCGGTTCCGCCGCGCCGCTTGATCGCACCGGACACCCCCTGAGGGAGCAGCAGCCACCAGGGGATCACGTTCCGGTTCCACGGGTTCACGATCGCGTCGACCTGCGTGTCGAGCAGATCCCCCTCGACTTCCTCGATCAGCATGAGCGCGGCCCTGCCAGCCGACCGGCTGGCGTGAAGGTCATCAAGCGAAGCACAGACACTCGACGCCTCCGTCGGGCAGCCCCTTGAGGCCGCCGTCCGGCGTCTTCCCGGGACGGCACGCCCAGTCGTCGCAGCGCGCGTCGGTCTCGAAGAAGCAGAACACGACGGTGTTGTTCGGCACGCACTCGCAGATCGCGTCTCGCACGTAGATCGGCTCGGTCGCCGGAAAGTCCGCGGGGACCTTGCAGACGCCGGCGTCGGTCGCGCAGGGGCAGCCGGCGTCCGCGCTGTAACCGGCGTCGGTGCCTGCATCGCTGCCGGCGTCGCCGTGACCGGCGTCGCGTGCTCCGGCATCGTCGCGGCCGGCGTCGCTCTCGGCGGCCGGCGAGGAGCACCGTGCCGCCGCAAACACCACCGTCCCGAGCAGGCGTCTCTTCATGGCGCGCACTCAAGCACACGTGCTCGACGCGATCGTCGGGCCGCGGCGAATGATGTGACCCTCTGGGTTGGGCCTGGGCCTGGGCCTGCGCAAGGGGAGATTGGGCTGGGGAGATTGGGCAGGCCCATTCGACTCGCGATTCTCCCCGCATTGCCCCTTGGCCAGTCGACCCCTGTGCGATCCCCCCTGCGCAGGCCCAGGCCCAGGCCCAACCCATCTGCCCACTCCAGTTAACAGCCCTACATTGCAGCGGTTTTGCCGGCGCCGTACCATCGCCTCTCGCTTTCGGTCCAACGAACGTCGAGGTGCCGCATGTCCCGACACGGAATCCTGCGCCAGGGCCTCCTGCTCTCAGCAGCCACGCTGATCCTCGCCGGCTGCGAGGCCCGCATCATCGAGGCCCCGGGCAGCACCACGCCGAAGCCCGTCGATCCCGTCGTCCCTGTCCCCGCCAAAGCGCCCGTCCTCACCGCGACCCTCGAAGCCCCGCAGCTCGCCGGCGTGGGCCAGCAGCTCACGGTGCGCCTCGTGGTTCGCAACAGCGGAGACGCCGACGCGCTCGACGTCACCGCCGCGGCGCCGAAGCTCTCTGGCGCGGGCACGGCCGATCGCCTCGGCGAGCTCCCCTCGCCCGTCGCGGTCCTCCCCGCCGGCGAGTCCACGACCTTCGCCTTTCAGTACTCCGCCACCGGCGCGGGCCCGCTGATCATCGAGGCGAACGGCTCCGCGCGCGACGCCGCCAGCCCCGCGCCGCTCACCCTCGGCCCGCTGACCGCGAACGTGCTCATCGAGCTTCCGCCCGAGCTCACCATCGTGAGCCTCGTCGCGCCCGCCCAGGCCGAGGTCGGCGGCGACATCACGCTCACGATGACCGTCGCGAACGGCGGCGAGGCGGCGGCCCACGACGTCGCGCCCGACGCGCTCGTGCAGAGCGGCTCGGCCGGCGCGGCGCTCGTCTCGGGTCCGACTCCCGCGCGGGCCGACATCGCTGCCGGGCAGAGCCAATCGTTCACGTGGACCTACCGCGCCGCGACGCCCGGCTCCCTCACCTTCACCGGAACCGCGGCCGGGGTCGACGCGCACACGCGGCGGCCGGTCACCGCGAGCGCCGTCAGCTCCGGGGCCATCGAGGTGAACACGCCCGCGGTGCTCGAGGTGCAGCTGTCGGCGCCGACCGACGTCACCGCCGGCCAGAGCTTCAGCGCGACGCTCGTCGTCCGGAACACCGGCTCCGCGCTCGCGACGATGGTCGCCCCCGACGTCGCGGTGCCTCAGACGGTCACCACCTCGGGCAACGCGAGCGCGACCACGAGCTCCCCGGCGGCGACCCCGGTCGATCTCCCCGGAGGAGCCTCGGTCAGCTTCGTCTGGACGTACGTCGCCGCCGGCACCGGCGCCTTCACGCTTTCGGCCGGCGCGCGTGGGCTCCGCGCCTCGGGCGCGCAGGTGACGGCAGCACCGGCGACCGTGACCACCAACGTGGCCGCGGCCGGCATGCTCAGCGTCACGTCGCTCACCTCTCCCGGCAGCGTCCAGCGCGGGCAGACCTTCACCGTGTCGATGACGGTGCGGAACAGCGGAGCCTCCACGCTCGCCAACGTGCTGCCGTCTCCGCTGCGCCCCACCACGACCGCCGCCGGCGGCGCCGCGGCGACGACCACGTCGACGCCCACCGCGCAGATGCTGGCCGCCGGCGCGAGCACCACGTTCACGTGGTCGTTCGTCGAGTCCGGTACCGCGCCCGGCTCCCTCACCTTCAACGCCGGAGCGACCGCCACCGACGGCGCCGGCGGCCCCGTCGTCACCGCTCCGGTCACGCAGTCGAACCTCACCGTGGTCGTCGCGCCCGCGGCGCTGGTCGTCGAGTCGGTCACCGTGCCGGCCCGCATCTCGCGAGGTCAGACGTTCAACGTCGCGGTGTCGGTGCGCAACAGCGGCGGCGCGCCCGCGAACGGCGTGCTGCCCTCGGTCACTCCGATGGGAACCGGCGGCCCCGCCGCGGCGACCACCACGATGCAGACGGCGGCGAACCTCGCGCCGGGCGCGCGGCAGACCTTCACGTATTCCTACACCGAGAACGGCACCGCCGCGGGCACGCTCCGCTTCACCGCGACCGCGGCCGCGGGCACCGTCACCGCGCCGGCCGTCACCTCGAACGCGATCACGGTCGACGCGCCCGCGCGGCTCCAGATCACGTCGTTCACGATGCCCGCCGTCGTCGAGCGCGGCCAGAGCTTCGTGCTCAGCGTCACCGTCGCGAACACCGGCACGGCCTCCGCGAGCGGAGTGCTCCCGCAGCCGTCGCCTCCGACGCGCACCACGACCGGGAGCGCCGCGGCCACCACCACCGCCACCGTCACCGCCGCGACCATCGCGGGCGGCGCGAACCGCACCTTCAACTGGCTCTACACCGAGAACGGCACCGGCACCGGCACGCTGTCTTTCTCGACCGGAGCGACGGGCACCGACGTCAACACCGGCCTCACCGTCACGGCGCCGGCGCAGGCGAGCAACACGGGCAACGTCGCCGCCCCGTGCGACCCCGCCCTCTTCCCCGGGCTGACGCTCGCGCAGGTCCGCTCGGACTTCGAGACCCAGGTCTACCCGCTGATGACGCGCACGACGAACGCGGGCTGCGTCGGCTGCCACGCGGCGGCGAACCAGCGGCTGTTCACCGTGAGCGCCAGCGCGGCCGACACCTTCGCGAGCGCGCGCGCCGCGGGGCTGCTCACCGAGGCCCCGAGCGCGATCCTCACGCGGCTGCGCAGCACCGACCCCGCGATTCAGATGCCGAAGATGCAGCCGGCGTGGCCGGCCTCCGAGATCGCCGCGGTCGCCGGCGTCGTCTGCAAGCTGAAGGCGTACGAGGCGTCGCCCGCGGGCTCCCCGGCCGCGGCGCCCACGCCCCGCCTGTACCGGCTCACGCACACGCAGTGGACGCTCGCCGTGCAAGACCTGCTCGAGCTGGCGGCGCCTCCGGCGGGCGCGGCGGGCTTCCGCCCCGACCCCGTTCAGGGCGGCTACCTCTTCGACAACAACGCGCTCGCGATGGCCGTCGACTCTTCTCTCTGGGAGAGCTACCGCGTCGAGGCCGAGGCGATCGCCGCGCAGGTCGCGGGCGACCCCGCCAAGGTGCTCGCGCTGGCGCCGGCGGGGAGCGGCACCTCGGACGATCGCGCGCGCGCCTTCATCACGAGCTTCGGCAAGAAGGCCCACCGCCGCCCGCTGACGATGACCGAGGTGAACGAGTACTTCAGCGTCTACCGGGTCGGCGCCGCGGTCGACGGCGGCCCCGACAACTTCACCACCGGCTTCCGGCTGCTCGTCCAGGCGTTCCTGCAGTCTCCGCTGTTCCTCAACCGGGTCGAGACCAGCAGCACGCAGGCGGGCGGCGTGATCCCCCTCGACGGCTACGAGCTCGCGAGCAAGCTCTCGTTCACCCTGTGGAGCTCGGCCCCCGACACCGCGCTCATGACGGCCGCCGAGTCCGGGGCGCTGGCGAACCCGACGCAGCTCCGCGCCCAGGTCGACCGCCTGCTCGCCCACCCGCGCGCGGAAGAAGCGGTGAAGCGCTTCCACGACTCGCTGCTCGACGTCTCGAAGTACGACGGCGTGACCCCGGCGGCGGGCGTCTACTCGGGGAACACCGCGCAGCTGCGCACGAGCCTGCGCCGCGAGACCGAGCTGTTCGTGCGCAACCTGTGGACGTCGGGCCGCGGCGTCGCCGACCTGCTCAGCTCGAACGAGACCTTCGTCGACTCGACCCTGGCGCCGCTCTACGGCCTCACCGGCACGTTCGGCTCCACGTTCGTGCCGGTGACGCTGAACGGAACGCAGCGCCGCGGAGTGCTCACCCAGCTCGGCTTCCTCGCGCTCAACGCGACCTCGGCCGACCCCGACCCGATTCACCGCGGCGTCTTCTTGAGCCGCCGCATCGTGTGCAACTTCATCGCGGCGCCGCCCGGCAACATTCCCCCGCTGCCGCCGCTCATGCCGAACAGCACGAACCGGCAGCGCGTCGAGGCCCACACGCAGGCCGCGGGCAGCGTGTGCGCGAGCTGCCACGGCCAGAGCATCAACCCGTTCGGGTTCCCGTTCGAGCAGTACGACGCCGTCGGCCGCCACCGCACCACCGACAACGGCCTGCCGGTGAACACCGCGTCGACGGTCTGGCTCGACGGAGCGCCGCTGAGCGTGCAAGACGGCCCGCAGCTCGCGCTGGCGCTGGCGGCGAGCCGCTCGGTGCACCGCTGCTACGCGCGGCACCTCTCGGCGTACGCGTTCGGCCGGCCCACGATGCTCGAAGACGAGAACACCGAGCGCTGGCTGGGCTCTCAGTCGCAGACCGGCGTTTCGTTGCGCGAGCTGCTGGCACGGCTGGTCACGAGTCCCGCCTTCACGGCGCGCAGCCTCCAGGAGCTCCCATGAAGATCTCCCGACGAATCGTGTTGAAGGGCCTGGGCGGCGCGACGCTCGGCCTGCCGCTGCTCGAGAGCTTCGCCGACAGCGCGCCCGCGTTCGCGCAGACCGTGCCCGCCGGCAGCACCTACGCGATCTTCTTCCGCCAGGCGAACGGCGTGGCGCGCGCCTCGGGCACCGACCCCGAGCGCTTCTGGCCGACGACGAAGGGCGCGCTGACCGCGGCCACCGTCGCCGGCCGGGCGATCGAAGAGCTGCAGGCGCACCTGCCGAAGCTGCTGGTGCTCGGGAACGTGCGCATGAACGGCTTCCCGTACGGCGACGGCCACGCCGCGGGGGCGCTGCAGGCGCTGACGGCGCGCGGCCCCACCGTCGACAACGCCGCGGGCAACTCGGAGGCCGCGGGAGAATCGGTGGACCACCGCATCGGCCGCGAGCTGAACCCCGGCGGGCGCGACTCGCTGTTCCTGTACGCCGGCGCGGGGAGCGGCTGGCTGGGCGGCCCGTGCATCTCGTACCGCGGGCCCGCGCAGCGGCGCAGCGCGACGGCGAACCCGATGACGGCGTTTCAGCAGGTGACGGGTACGGCGGGCAGCGGCGGCGCGCAGTCGGACGCGGCGGTGAAGCGCAAGAGCGTGAACGACCTGGTCCGGGCCCAGCTGACGGCGCTGCGCTCGCACCCGCGGCTGTCGCAGGGCGACCGTGACCGGCTCGACCTCCACCTGTCGAGCGTGCGCGATCTCGAGATGGCGCTGACGTGCAGCCTCTCGCAGGCGGAGCAGATGACGCTGCAGAGCCTGAGCACGGGGTACGGGAGCACCGACGGCGACCTGGTGCTGAACGCGGCGCGCGCTCACATGCGGGTCGCGGCGCTGGCGGTCGCCTGCGGCTACACGCGCTCGGTCGCGGTTCAGGTCGGCGTGGGCAACGACGGCAACACGCGCTACCGGCGGCTCGACAACGGGCAGCTGATGGAGAACTACCACTACGTCTCGCACCGGGTTCAGTCGCACGGCTCGAGCGGCACGGCGATTCCCGACGCGCACCTCTTGCACGGCATGGTCGACCGCTCGTTCGCGCGGGTGTTCAAGTACCTGCTCGACCAGCTCGCGGCGTACCCGACGCCCGACGGCCAGACGATGCTCGACAAGGGCGTGAGCTGCTGGTTCAACGACAACAGCGACGGGCCTCCGCACGCGATCACGAACGTGCCGTGGGTGCTCGCCGGCAGCTGCAGCGGCTACTTCCGGCAGGGGCAGTACCTCGACGTTCAGGCCGGCACCACGGTGAACCACAGCAAGCTGCTCAACACGCTCTTGACCGCGGTCGGGGTTCGCAAGCCCGGGAACCTGCCCGTCGACAACTTCGGCGATCCGACGTTGCCTGGCGGCCTGCTGCCCGCGCTCGTGTAAGACGGCGGGGTGCGCAGCCGCTGGCCGCTCCGTTCGAACCGACCCGGCAAGGTGCAGGGCCTGCACTACGACGCGGGCTTTCTCTCTGCGCCCGTGAAGGCCGAGCTCGCGGCCTGGCTCGCGACGCTCCACCCCATCTGGGAGCAGCGCTTCTCGACGCTGCGCCCCCCGCCTGCGGGAGAGACCCAGCGGCGGCTCCTGCGGCCCGTCTACTGGCTCGGCAACTGGCAGTTCGCGTGCCTCGACTACTACCGCCCGCCGAGCGGAGTGCACGACCGCTGCGTCGCCGCCGAGCCGTTTCCGGAGGGCCTGCAGCGGCTGGTGAACATCATCGAGCAGAGAGCGCGCGCGATGTTCCGAACCGCCGAAGACATGCCGGCGAAGTGGCACCTCAACACGTGCCTGGTGAACTTCTACGGAGCGAGCGTGGACGGCGGCAAACGCGTCGACACCGCGCGCGTGGGCGAGCACAAGGACTTCGAGCCGGGGCCCGTCGGCTCGCTGTCGCTCGGCGAGCGGGCGCTGTTTCAGTTCGTGAGCAGCTCGAGCCCGGGCGAGCGCGACGGCGTGGTGCACCAGCAGTGGCTCGACGACGGGAGCCTGCAGATCTTCGGCGGCCCCGAGTGGAAGCAGCACACCTTTCACCGCGTGCAGCGCGTCGATCGGCGCGACGGCCACCGCTTCCAGGTGAACGTGCCGGGCTTCGAGACCCGCCGCGTCAACTTCACCTTCCGCTACGTGCCCGACGAGCACGTGGTGCCGCTGCGCGCGCTGGCGCCCGCCGCGAGGGCCGACGTCGAGGGCTACGTGCGGGAGCTCGCCGCGCACTCGCCGTTCTGGGCGGCCCAGCTGGAGGCGGGACCGCCGCGCTGACGGCGCCGGCGGAGAATCCACTCCACGGCGAGCACGTTGATGACCCACCCCGCCGCCATCGCCGCGGCGTTGAGCTCCTCGCTCAAGTACGGCCTCATGAACGGCAGCGCGGTGAACCCGGCGGTGAAGAACTGCGTGCCCGCGCCGAGGAACAGCGCGTAGGCGCGCAGCATCCACGCGCGGTGGGCCTCGAAGTCGCGGCGCCGCGCGGTGATGAAGCCGAGCACGATGAAGGTGATCATCGCGAGCGCCACCACGGTGCGAATCGCGTTGAGCGCGGGGCTGTCGAGGTCCTTCGGCACCCAGCGGAGCGCCATCCACGTGCCGGCGAGCGCCGCGCCGATGCCCGCGACGCTCAAGACGCGGCCGGCGATGCGATGCCACGCACCCCGGCGAAGCGACGGCACGAGCTGGAAGGCGCCGGCGGTGGCGAAAGCCGTCGCGCCGACGATGTGCAGCGCCGCCGTCCACGGGTCGGCCGCGAACCGCGCGTTACCGTCGAGGGCGAAGGCGCCGGTCGACAGCGAGAACAGCCGCGCCAGCCCGGCGAGCATCGGCACGGCGCTCAACAGCAACAGCCCGGCGATCGTCTTTTTCATGCGGTCAATATGAAGACCGCCGGGCGCGCTCACATCGGGCGAAGGTCTCGTCTCGAGTCAGCCGAAAGTACGAGGCACGCGGCCGGTCTCCCACGCCCAGAGCGCGACCTCGACGCGGTTCCGCGCGTTGAGCTTGCCCATCACGCTCGCGACGTGCGTCTTCACGGTGCTCAGCGAGACGTGCAGCTGCTCCGCGATCTCTTCGTTCGTGAGCCCGCGCGCGAGCGTGCGCAGCACCTCTTCCTCGCGCTCCGTCAGCGGCTCGAACGGCTGCTTCGTGGGGGCCGCGGCGCCGGCAAAGCGCTCGAGCAGCCGCGCCGTCGTCTTCGGCGAGATGAGCGCCTCTCCGCTGGCGGCCGCGTGAATCGCGTGCACGAGCAGCTCGGGGCCCGCGTCTTTCAGCAGGAACCCGCGTGCGCCGGCCTTGAGCGCCGAGAACACGTACTCGTCGAGATCGAACGTGGTGACGACGATGACCGCGAGCGGGTTCTCGACGCCGGGGCCCGCGACCCGCCGCGTGGCTTCGATGCCGTCCATCACCGGCATGCGGATGTCGAAGAGACAGACGTCGGGGCGCAGCGACTGGGCCAGCTTCACCGCGCTCGCGCCGTCCGAGGCTTCGCCGACGACGTCGAGGCCGTTGCCCGTGAGGATCATCTTCAAGCCGCTGCGGACCAGGTGCTGGTCGTCGGCGATGAGGACTCGCAGCGTCATCGGGCGGCACCCTTGCGCGGGAGCACGGCCTCGACGCGCCAGCCGCGCGCCGGCAGCGGGCCGGCCTCGAACCTTCCACCGAGCAGCGCCACACGCTCGGCCATGCCCAGCAGCCCGAAGCCGGTGCCGCGGGCCGAGGTCGCCTCGCCGTCGTCGCGCGCCGAGAGCTGAACGTCCGGGCCTTCCCCCACGATTCGCAGCGTCACCGTCGACGCGTTGCGCGCGTGCTTGATGGCGTTGGTGACGGCCTCCTGGGCGAGGCGGAACAGCGCGCGCTCCATCACGGGCGTGAGGCCTTCGAGGTCGCCGGCGAACGCGACCTCGACGGTGGGCCGGGTGGTGCTGCGGGCGAGCCCGCGGATCTCGGCGAGGCCTGCGGCCGGGGCCAGCGCCGGAGCGTCGCGCAGCGCACCGACGATCGAGCGCAGCTCGACGAGCGTGCGCTTCGACTCGTCTTCGATCGCGGCCAGCGCGTTCGCGGCGTCATCGGGGCTATGGCGGAGCACCACGCGCGCCGCCTGCGCCTGCAGCGTGATGGCGGTCATGTGGTGCGCGACGCTGTCGTGGAGCTCTCGCGCGAGCTGCTCGCGCTCGAGCAGCCGCGCCTGGTCGACGGCCCGCGCCTGTGCCTCGTCGCGGAAGCGGACGACGGCTCCGAGGGTGCCCGGGAGAGCCAACACCACCGCGCTGCCGATGGCCTCTTCGAGGTTCGCCATCTCGCCGGTGAGCAGCGAGGTGAGCCAGGTGACGACCACGAAGGCGGCGCCGGCGATGACCTGCCTCCGCGAGGCCCACCGGCAGAGCGCATAGGGGAGCACCAGAATGGCCGCCCCGGACACCGGAGCAACCTCGGGCAGCGCGAGGCGGTGGCGAACGAGCGTGCTCACCGTCGCGAGGCCGAACGCGAAGGCCGTGGCCGCGAGCGGGTGCGTGCGGCGAAAGCCCAGCGCGGCCGCGATCGAGAGCGTGAAGCCCAGGGCGGCGACCCGGCTCGGCAGGTCCTGGCGCAGCGACACCTCGGCCAGCGCGGCGAGCGCGACCGCCAGCGGGAGCCACCAGGCACTGCCGCGTTTCATCGAGCTCACCGTAGCCGAGTCGAGGGGGCCGGTTATCGACCGAAAGTATGACGAGGCGCGGAGACCTGCTCACCGCCGGCGTCGCCGCCGCAGGCACGCCAGCGCGCTGAGAACGAGCGCGCCACCGGGCGTGGCGCCGCACCCGCAGCCGCTGCCGCCGCCGGAGTCGATCACTCCTGCATCGGCGGCGGTGCCGGCATCCGCGACCGGCTGCTCGCCTGCGTCGACGGGCCCGGCATCGACCGGCCCTGCGTCGGAGGAGGCGGCTCCCGCGTCGACTCCGGCATCCGCGGTCGCCCAGGACGGCGCCGGGTAGCCGCCGGTCACGGCGGCGGCCTGCGCCTCGCTGATGAGCCACGGCGCGTGCGCGAGGAGGTTGGCGTAGATCGGAAAGCCGCAGCCGGCCGAGCCGCGCGACGCCACGCCGATCACGCGTCCGAGCGCGTCGAGCGCCGGGCCTCCGGAGTCGCCGCCGCACACGCCGGTCTCGCCGAGCCACTCGCCCGCCGGCAGTGCACCGCACCCACCGTCGCCGGTGCCGGCGCAATTGACCCGCAGGCCGTCGCGCCGCCGCCGCTGCCCGGCGCCGGTGCCGATGTCGTCGGTCCCGCCGTAGCCGACGGCCGAGTACGGCTCGCTGGCCTGCGGCGCCGTGTCCAAGCGCGCGGCGATGTCGCCGGCTTCTGCCGCGGCGACGTTGCCGGTCAAGACGAGCAGCGCGACGTCGCGCCCGCAGAACCCGGTCCCGGGCGGCAGGCGAATCGCGGACACGCGGTGGTAGTCGTTCGGGTTGACCGTGAAGGTCGCCTTCGTCGTCACGAAGAAGTTGCTCGCCGCGCGCGGCGGCCCGAAGCCACCCTGCCCCATCGCGCAGTTCGGCACGCCGACGAGCGCAGCCACGCAGTGCTGCGCCGTGAGCACGAGGTTCGGAGCGATGAGCGCCCCGGTGCACTGCCCGCTGTTCGAGCTGTCTTCGATGCCCACCACCGCCACGTCGACGGCGTCGTTCGCGCCGCCGGCGATCGCGGCTCGCCAGACGGCCGGCGCGTCGTCATCCGTACCCGCGCAAGCCGCGAGCGCGAGCCACATGCACAGCGCGGATCTGCGAGCTCGCATGTCGAGGCTGGACCATACCTGTCCGGGCTCTCGCTTTCTCAGACACCGTCACCTTTCCGGGCAGCCAGCGGCCTCCGGCCCCGCGCTCCGCGCTGATTTCGGCGCACGCCGCTGAATTCGCAGCGGAGTTTCCGTGTCACGCCGCCGCGACGCAGCCGCCGTTTGCTGAAGGTGCTTACAGGGCCGGCTCCAACTCTCGCGGGCGGCCAGCGGGCGCGTCGCAGCAGAGCCCCAGCGACGCGGCCGTTGGCATCGATCGTGCCCCATGCACGCGCAGCAAGCCGCCCGCGAAACACGCGGGACTCAGTCTCACATCGCAACTTCTTCACAGGAGCTCCTCGTGAACCTTCGAATCGCAGCCTCCGCCGCAGCAGCCGCCGCCGTCTTCATCGGGTGTGGTCCTACCGAGGCCTTGCCGGAAGACGAGCTCGGCTCCATCACCTCGCAGCGCGAGGACGACGACCACCGCGTCGCAGCGCTCGAAGGCGCCGAGGTGCTGGCGGCCGTGGACCGCGAAGGCGTCAGCCCGGTGATCGAGGCCGACGAGCCGTTCGTGCGGTTCACCACGATGTGGGAAGCGGCCGAGGTGGTGCCGTTCGAGGTGCGGACGAGCGCCGACGGCCGCGTCTTCGGCGAGTGGGTGACGGTCACGGTGGTGCACACCGAGGAGGGGCTGACCGCCGGCCACGCCGACGCCGTCGAGGGGGCGCGCTTCTACCAGTACCGCCTGCCGCTTCAGAAAGGCACGCCGACGTTCCTCACCGTCGGCACGCTGAAGGAGCTCGGCGCGGGCGGAGGGAGCGACCCCGACCTCGGCAGCGGCGAGGAGCCGATGGGCGCCGACTACGGCGACGGCACCGCGTCGGCGGAGCAGGCGCTCGCCGCGAAGCCGCGCATCATGACGCGCGCCGACTGGGGCGCGAAGGCGCCGCGCTGCCGCACGGCGATGAGCTTCTCCGACCGCGCGACCATTCATCACACGGTGACGCCGACGAACGACACGGTGAGCCCGCAGGCGCGGCTCCGGGCGATTCAGGCGTTCCACATGAACAGCAACGGCTGGTGCGACATCGGCTACAACTACCTGGTCAGCCGCGACGGCCGCGTGTGGACGGGCCGCGGCCACCTGTCGCTGGGCGCGCACACGACGAACGGCAACTCGGGCAACCAGGGCATCTCGTTCATCGGGACGTACAGCTCGACGCCGGCGACCTCGACGCAGCTCTGCCAGGCGGGGCGGCTGCTCGCGCACCTGCACCGGCTGCACCCGGCGCTGAGCCTGAACCGCACCGACGTGAAGGGCCACCGGCAGCGCAACCAGACGAGCTGCCCCGGCGACCGGCTCTTCTCGCAGATCGACTCGATCATCGCGCGCGCGAAGAACGGCTGTAACTGATTCGGCCGGGCCCCGGCGCGCATCAGCAGCGAACGATTCGCTCCTCAGGAACGCCCCATCGCGCGATGTCGCCGGCGTCGCTGGTCAGGACGAGTGCATCGCGCTCGAGCGCCATGAGCGCCACATGGCCGTCGACCACGTCGGTAGTGCCCACGGTCGCTGCGAGAATGCCGATCCTCCGGCCGGCATCAGGGTCGAGGCCCTCCTCGTCGACGAGGTCGCTGCCCAGGAATCGCGCGAGCCTCGCCTGGCGGTTTCCGCCCCGCCAGACCTGCGCGATGACCGCTGAGCTGGTCACCAGCCTCACCTTCCCCCGGTCAGCGAGCAGAACGTACCCGCGCACTGTCACTGAGCCGCGGTCGATTCCGATCAGCGCTCCAGCATCGAGAACGATCTGCTTCACGCTGCTCGCCGCCCCGGCCTGCCGCGCCCCTTGAGGGCCTTGGAGATCGTCGCCTTCGAAAGCCCGAGTGCGCGGGCCATCGACGCAACCATCTCGCCGGGCGTCGGCTCGCGTCGCTCGAGCTCCTCGAGCTCAGCAACCAGCTCGGCACGAGCACGCGCCTTCGCGCGGATCGCATCAGCGACCCATGCGCTCACCGAGGCAGCGCGACCTGCACGAACCTCAGCCTCAGCGAGCTTCGCCAGGTCATCTTCGAGGCTGATCGTGATCCTACGCATACTTCGAGAGTACCGAAGTATGCAGTCAGCCACAATCGTTCCAGCCACGGTCGCCGCGCGACAGGTCTACTTGCTGCTGAACGCGTCGCTGAGTCTGGGTCGTAGACCTCGCACTCTGTAGACTGCCGGCATGGCCGAGGCCTCACCGTGAAGCAGCTGGTCGCAGACCTCGTGGCCGGAGCGGCCGTGGAAGACGAGCGCTTCGACCGTCACCTCGCCCCGGCCTGGCGAGAGGCGTCTGCGGTGCACTGGACACCGCTCGACGTCTGCCGCCACGTCATTCGCCTGCTGTCGCCCCGGCCGGGCGAGAGCGTGCTCGACGTCGGCAGCGGCGTCGGCAAGCTGTGCATCGTCGGAGCGCTGCTGGCTCCGGCGACCTTCGTCGGAATCGAGCAGCGACCCCATCTCGTGGCGCAGGCGCAGGCGCTGGCGCAGCGCATGGGCGTACCGAACGTGCTCTTTGCGTGCCGCGACGCGCTCGCGGCCGACTGGCGGGCGTTCCACTGCGTGTACCTCTACAACCCGTTCGGCGAGCTTCACTTCGCGGCGAATCGCCGCGTCGACCCGGCGCCGTGGGCGCACGGAGCGGGCTACCGCTCGCACGTCGCCGCTACCCGCAAGAAGCTCGACGAGATGCCGCAAGGCACGAGGGTCGTCACGTTTCATGGGTTCGGCGGCGACATGCCCGACGCGTACGACGTGGTTTCGGTCGAGTCCGTCGCGGGGGGCATGCTCGCCCTCTGGATCAAGAGCTGAGAGGGTCGATCTGGAGTAAAGCGTCGAAGCGATGTCGTCGGAGTCGGGGTCTTTGAAAGAGCCGGGAGTCGAAGCGCTGGTCGAGCAGGTCGCGCACCTGCTCCCGGCGCAGGGCCCCATCAGCATCTTCATTCACCACAACACCCTTCACGCCTTCGAAGATCGCCCCTTCGAAGACGCGGTGGTCGAAGCCGGGCGCTTGTTCGGCTGCCGCCCGTTTCTGCCCGAGGAGAATTACCGCGAGGAGCTCGCGCGGGGCCGCATCACCGAGTCCGAGCTGCGCGACGTCGTCACCGAGGAGCTCGGGCCGCGAGGGGCGGAAACGCTCGGCGCCGGCGTGACGCGGCAAGAGCTCGCCTGGGTCGCCGCGCGCCATGGCATTCCCGAAGTGGGCGGGCCGGCGCTGCGGTGGCTGCTCGAAGAGCTCGACGCGCTCGAGCGCTTTCGCACCGACGTTCCACCCGAGGCCCGCGATGCGTTCGCTTCGGTGAGAGGTGCCGGCGACGTGGACGGAGAGCGTGCCTGGCTGAAGGAGCTGTGGGGCGCCTGCCTCGCCACGGTCGAGCGCGCCGGGCCCCCGCGTTCGCGGGCGGCTCCGAGGCTGTGCCGCCACCGCGACCTGCTCCTCGCCGCGCGAGGCGCCGACATCGACGACGAGGTGCACCCCTTCATGGTGCGCTTCGTCGGCGCCTACCTCGATCAGGGCCTCTCGCTCTGGCCGATGCCGAGCCGCGAGCAGGGGATGCTCGCGTCGTTCCTCGCGTGCTACCGCCGGCCGCTCGCCCGCTACCTCCTCTCTTTCGGTCGTGAGCTGCTGCCGCTGCTCGAGGCCCACGCCGGGCAGTCGGCGGCGGAGTCGATCGCCGGTTCGCTCGATGCGCTGGGCGTCGAGCGCCACGAGCGGTTTCGCTTCCTGCTGGAGACCGCGCTCGCGCTGCGGGGCTGGGCCGGCATGGTCCGGCAGATCGAAGAGCGGCCCGACCGCGTGCCGGTTCGTCCCGTCCCCGCCCGGCTCGACGACTTCCTCGCCATTCGGCTGCTCGTCGAGCGCGCCGTGCTGGCGAAGGTGGCGCGGCCGGGGCCGGTCAGCCGCCTGCGCGAGCAGCTGCGCGCGGAGGTGAAGCCAGAGCCTCCCCGGTCGCCGGCCGAACGCGCCTGGCCGCTGTTCCAGGCCTGCCAGCTGCTCGGCCTCGAGCCCTCTCGGCTCGCGGCTCTCTCGAGCGCAGAGGCTGCCGGCTTCGAGGTCGCGCTCGAGGAGTACGGCTCGGGGTTCTGCCGTCGCGTGCTCCACCTGGGCTACGAGCGGCAGCTCAGGCGGCGGTTCTTCGACGTGGTCACGCAGCACCCGCCCCGCTCCGTCGACGCGCCCGTGCTTCAGGTCGTCACCTGCGTCGACGAGCGCGAGGAGTCGCTGCGGCGCCACCTCGAGGAGGTCGAGCCCGGTGTCGAGACCCTCAGCACCGCCGGCTTCTTCGGCGTGCCGATGTACTTCAAGGGGTCGCGCGACGCCCGGCCGCGCCCGCTCGCCCCGGTCACGATCAAGCCCGCACACTACGTCGAGCTCGAGACGGCGCCCGCGCCGGTGCTGCGCTCGTGGCGCGAGCAGCTCGGCAGGCTGCGCGGGCAGGCGGTACACGTCGGCAGCCGCGGCCTGTTTCGCGGAGCCCTGGTGAGCATCATGGGCAGTCTCTCGCTGGTGCCGCTCGTGCTGCGCGTGCTCTTCCCCGCGCGCCGCCGCGTTCTGCCCCTCATCGCCGCGAAGAGAGACGAGGGCAACCTCGCCGTGCACCGGCTCGATGCCCCGCCGCCGATCGGAGCGCACCGCGGCTTCAGCACCGTCGAGATGGCCGGCATCGTCCAACGCGTGCTCGGCGACCTGGGGTTGACCCGCGATCGCCTCGCGCCGCTGGTGGTCGTCATGGGGCACGCCTCCGACAGCCTGAACAACCCGCACCGCTCCGCGTACGACTGCGGCGCCTGTGGGGGTGGCCCGGGCGGGGCCAACGCGCGCGCCTTCGCGAAGATGGCAAACGACCCGATGGTGCGCGCCGAGCTCGATCGGCGTGGCGCCGGCATACCTCCCCAGACGTGGTTCGTCGGCGCCGAGCACAACACCACGGGCGACTCGATCGACTACTTCGACCTGGAGCGCGCGCCGCCCACTCACGCCGGCGCGCTCGCCCGCGCCCGCGCCTGGCTCGACGTCGCGCGGGCTCGCAACGCACAGGAGCGCTGCCGCCGGTTCGCGAGCGTGCCGCCGCTCTCACCGGAGGCGGCGCTCGCCCATGTCGAGGGCCGGCGCTCGGATCTCGCCGAGCCGCGCCCGGAGTACAACCACGCCACCAACGCGGTGTGCGTGGTGGGGCGGCGTGCCCGAACGCGCGGCTTGTTCCTCGATCGGCGCGCCTTCCTCGTCTCGTACGACCCGACGACGGACGACGACGCCGGCACGGTGCTCGCCCGGGTCCTCGGCGCGATCACGCCGGTGCTGGCCGGCATCAACCTCGAGTACTTCTTCGGCACGCTCGACAACGAAGGGTACGGCGCGGGGACGAAGCTCCCGCACAACGTGAGCGCGCTCGTCGGCGTGATGAACGGCCCCGCGAGCGATCTGCGAACCGGGCTGTGGTCTCAGACCGTCGAGATCCACGAGCCGGTCCGGCTGAGCATGATCGTCGAGGCTCCGCCGGCGCGGCTCGAGCGCGTCGTGGAGGCCGACGCCTACTTGAAGCGTCTCGTCGCCCACCGCTGGCTGTTCCTCGCGGCGCTCGATCCCTCGGGGCCGGCCTTGTGGAAGTGGCAGAAGACGGGCCCCGAGCCGTATCGACCCGGTCTACCGCCGAACGAAGTCCTGGGACCCTCGAGTACGTGGTTCAGGGGCAAGCGCGGCCACCTGCCGTTCGTCGAGATCGGAGCCGCGCCGTGAACGCCGAAGGCGCGCTCCACCTCGCGGTGCTGACGGCGCTCGCCGGCCCCGCGGCGCTGTTGGTGGTGCTCGGCGTGGGCTCGCTCGCCGCCCGGCGCCTCCCCGAGCGCGTGGTCGCACGCATGACGAGCCTCTCGATGGTCGTCTGCGTGGCGGGGCTGGCCCTGGCGCTCGGCATCTACGGCGTGGCGCGGCTCCCGCCCTCGCTCTGGGTGGCGCGGCAGTGGTTCGCGACCGGAGCCGAGGGCCTCGAGTTCGACCTGTCGCTCGACGGCTGGTCGCTCTCGTTCGCGCTGATCGCCGCGGTGATCAGCGGCACCGTCGGAGCGTTCTCGTACCGGTACCTTCACCGCGAGGCCGGCTTCCAGCGGTACTTCACCCTGTTCGCGTGCTTCGTCCTGGGCATCCTGCTGGTCGCTCTCGCGGGCAGCATCGAGGTGCTGCTCGCCGGCTGGGAGCTGTTGGGCCTCTCGTCTGCCTTGCTGGTGGCGTTCTTCCACGAGCGGCGGTCGCCGGTGATGAACGCGATGCGGGTGTTCGGGATCTACCGGGTGAGCGACGCCGCGATGCTGATCGCAGCGGTGCTGCTTCACCACTCGGCCGGCAGCGGCAACCTGTCGGCGCTGTTGCTCGCCGCGCGGCCGGTCTCGGCAGCCGCGCTCGAGGGAGCGCACTTCACGGCCATCGCGCTCTTCCTCGTCGTCGCCATGGCGGCGAAGAGCGCGCTGCTCCCGTTCTCGGGCTGGCTCCCGCGCGCCATGGAGGGTCCGACGCCGTCGAGCGCGGTCTACTACGGGGCGCTGTCGGTGCACGCGGGCTGCTACCTCTTGTGGCGCGCCGAGCCGCTGCTCGAGCAGTCGCCGGCGGCACGCCTGTTGGTGGGCGCGCTGGGGCTCGCGACCGCGCTGTACGCAACGGCCCTGGCGCGGGTGCAGAGCGACGTGAAGTCGTCGCTCTCGTACGCCACGCTGACCCAGGTCGGGATCATCGCGGTCGAGATCGCGCTCGGCTTGAAGGTCATCGCGTTCGTTCACCTCGTCGGCAACGCCTGTCTCCGGCTGGTGCAGTTCCTCTCGGCGCCGAACGTGCTGCAGGACCTGCACGGGCTCGAGCGGCCCGCCGCCGCGACTGCGGGCGAGGCCGGGCCCCCGTCGCTGTGGGTGTTCAGCCTGGAGCGTGGCGGAGTCGACACCCTGGTCGATCGGCTGGTGATCGCACCGTTCGTCAAGCTCGCCGGTCTGGCCGACCGGCTCGATCGGCGGCTCGCCGGAGAGCGGCAGCCGCGCGCCGATCGGCCCGCGGAGGAGACCGGCAAATGATCGCGCTCTGGTGCGCCGTCGTCCTCGGAGCTCCCGCACTGTGTGTGGCGCTGGCGTGGACCCGGCTCGACGTCGAGCGGCTGCGCAGCGCCGGTATCGTGGCCTCGGCGGTGATGCTCTGCTGTGCGTCGCTCGCCCTGCTCGTGCCGGAGCTGGGCGACTGGAGCGTCGCGGGCGGGCTGCTGAGAGTCGACGCCCTCAGCACCGTGCTGCCCGCGCTCGCGGCTGCGCTGTGGCTGTTCACCGTGACGGTGACGCCCCGCATGACGCTCGATCGTCGCAGCCTTCAGCGGATCGCGGCGGCGACCACGATCACGACGCTGATGTTCCTGTCGGTCAACCCCTGGGCGCTGCTCGCGGCGTCGGTGGCCTCGGTGCTCAACGCGCGAGGCGCTCTCAAGCCGGTCGACGGAGCGCCGCTGAAGATCGACGCGTACCTGGTCGGCTCGCTCGCGCTCCTCACCGCCGGCGTGGTGCTCGCCACGGCGCCCTTCGCCCGGGGAACGCGCTTCGAGACCGTGGGCCTCGCGCTCATCGCCGCGGGCGCGCTCGTGCGGCAGGGCGTGGCGCCGTTCCACGCGTGGTTGCCGGCCGCGTTCGATCACGGCCGGCTGGGGCCGGCGATTCTGTTCTGCGCTCCGCAGGTCGGCACGTACGTGCTCGCGGTGCTCGTCGTGCCGCGCGCGCCGGCCGAGCTGCTCCGCGTGGTGGCGATGGTCGCGCTGGTGACGTCGGTCTATGCCGCGGCGCTGGCGCTCGTTCAGCGCTCGGCGCGGCGCGCGTGCGGGTACCTCTTCATGAGCCAGTCGTCGCTGGTCGTGGCGGGTCTCGACTGTACGAGCCACGAGGCGCTCACCGGCGGTCTCGTGCTGTGGCTGTCGTCGAGCCTGGCCTTCGTCGGCCTCGCCCGCTGCGTGCTGGTGCTGGAGGCGAGACGAGGCCCGCTCGACCTGACGCGCCACCACGGCGGCTACGAGCGGAAGCCGCTGCTCGCGGTGTCTTTCCTGCTGCTCGGCCTGAGCTGCACCGGCTTTCCCGGGACGCTCGGCTTCATCGGTGAGGAGCTGCTGCTCGGCGGCGCCGTGTCCGACTTCCCGATCCTGGGCTTCCTCGTAGTCGCGAGCGGCGCGTTCACGGGGCTCGCGGTGCTGCGCATGTACTTCTCGTTGTTCTGCGGGGCACGCAGCGAGGTGGTGCGGCTCGACCTGAGGGCCCGCGAGGCGATCGGTTTCGCCGCGATGGTGACGGCGCTGTTGGTGTCGGGCCTCTTCCCGGCGCCCTCGGTGCGATCGCGGGCGGCCGCGAGCAGCCTCTTGCTGCAGCTGCGCACAGCTCCCGAGGGCGCGAATGCTCCGGGGCCGGCGCGGTGAGGCTTGCAGGGTGCTTTTGGCCCTGAGGCGGGCTACGTCACGCGGGTGGCTCACGACGACGCGCTGTACGAGCTCGCTCGGCTGTCGAAGCCCCGGCCCGTCGAACCCGTGCTCGGCGTGCTGCGCGGCGGCGCGGCCGGGCCCTACGGCACGGACGGCGAGTGGGCTCCGCATCACATGGGCAGGCCGAAGGGCCCGAGCGGCGCGTTCGACGGCGACGCGCTGGTCACCGGCGTGGTGTCGCTCGCGTTCCTCGCGACCCGGCTGCCGGCGGGCGACCCGCTCCAGCTGCAGTTGCCCAGGCTGCGCGACCTCATCGCCGAGCGCCTCGAGAACCCCGGCCTGTTGCTCTTCGGCGGCTACCCGAAAGCGCCGCCCGCCGATTCGGGCGGAGCCTGGCGCTTCGAGCACGGCTACCTCTACTTCTGCCCCGCCCGCGTGCGCACCGCCGCGCAGGCCGAGGTGCTGCGCGGCGCGAACCGCTTCACCTACCCGAACGACACGTGGCCGTGGAGCAGCGTCTTCCCCGCGCTCGACGCGTTTCGCAGCCCGGGCTTCACCGCCCTGCTCGAGCGCGTCGCGCGCTCGCCGCTGAAGGCGGGCCAGTGGGAGCTCGACCCGCGCGCCAGCGCCCCCGCGCTCGTCGCCCGCGCCGCAGGGCAGCTCGGGCTCCCTCAGCCGAGCGCGGCGCTTTTCCTGCAGCTGCTCACGCTCGCCGACTGCAGCGACGCGCTGCTGCGCGAGGCGAACGGCTGGAGCGCCGCCGAGCTGGCGGAGCACGGCGCGGCGCTCGTGAAGGCGGGGCTCGCGAGCGACGAGAAGCGCCCGCGCGCGACGCGCAAGCTGTCGGTGCCGGGCCCGTGGGACGCGCTCAAGCCTCCGCACCCGGCGGTCGAGCGCGCGAAGCTCGAGCTCTACGGCGCGCGGCTCGAGGGCAAGGCGCTCGCGGCGCCGCTGGGGCGCATGCTGCCGCTCGAGCCGCTGCCCGACCTGTTCGCCCGGGCGTTCGAACGCTGGGCCAAAGACGCGCCGGTGCGGGCGGCGCCGCCGGTCGCGGCTCCGAAGGAGCACCTCGCGGCGATTCGCGCGAGCCCGGAGGACGACGGCCCCCGGCACGTCTACGCCGACTGGCTGCTCGGCCAGGGCGACGCGCGCGGCGAGCTGATTCACCTGCAGTGCAGACACGCAGCGGCGCCGTCGCCCGAGCTCGAGGCCGCGGTGAAGGCGCTGCTCGCGGCGAACGAGGCACGCTGGCTCACGAGGTCGCACAGCTACATCGCCGGGCACCGCTGGACGCGCGGGTTCGTCACCGAGGTGACGGCGCACGCTCCGACGTTCGTGAAGGGAGCGAGGCAGGTCTTCGAAGAGTGCCCCCTGCTCGAGGGCTTCGTGTTCCACGGCTCCATCTCGGCGGCGCAGGTGAAGGCGCTGGCGGGCTCGCCCGAGCTCGCGCGCTTCACGTCGCTGGACACGGGCCAGGAGAACTACTTCTCGAAGCTCGAGCTGCTCGAGACGCTGCTCGCCTCGCCGCACCTGCCGGCGCTGAAGCGGCTGCGCGTCGGCTTTCACCGGCCCGGGCAGGGACTCGGAGTGCCGATGGCGAAGGCGATCGCGGGCTCGCCGCGGCTGGCGGCGTCGCTCGAGGAGCTCGAGCTGCAGGGGCAGAACCTCGGCCGCACGTTCATGAACGCGCCGCTCGGCACCGACGCGCTCGAGGTTCTGCTCGGCGGGCTCCAGGCGCTGCGCGTGCTGCGCGTGCCGTACAACGGTTACGGCGACGCCGAGGCGAAAGAGATCGCGGCGCGCCTGGCGCAGGGCCTGGCGCCGAAGCTCGAGCGCCTCGACTTCTCGAACACCGTCGCCACCGACTACGTGACGCTCGCGGTGAAGGCCTTCGCGAACCGCGTCTCGGCCTCGGGGCAGCAGGCGGTCGACGCGGCGCTGAAGGGCCGCGCGGGGAGGCCGCTCGCGAGACCTCCGCCGGCGCCGCCTCCGACCGAGGGCCGGCCGGCGGTGCAGGAGGGCCGCTACCCGCTCGTCGAGCGCGCGAAGTCGGGCCGCTCGAAGTGTGTGGTGTGCAGCGAGAAGATCGCGGACCAGACGGTGCGCATCGGCATCTTGCGAATCAGCGGGCCGCTGGGGCCGCTGCCGGCGTGGATTCACGCGGCCTGCCGCGCGCAGTGCCCCGAGCTCGCGGCGCTCGGCGCCGAGGCGGCCCGGGCGCTGAGCCGCGCGCTCGAGAAGGCCTGACATCAGCGCGGCCTCACCTGTGTCGTTGGCCGCCGTCGTCGAGGTCGCGGCGCGTCTATCGATCGCCCGCCGGAGGGGCGGCGCACTCCTCCGCGATGGCAGTCCAGCTGGCTCCCATGAGACCATCGTTGTCCCAAGACCATGACCACCGCCTCCTCGCGCGATGACGAACAGATTGTCGGGATCAACGTCACGCCGCTCGTCGACATCACCTTGGTGCTGCTGATCATCTTCATGGTCACGGCGAGCTTCATCGCGCGGGAAACGATGGAGGTCGACCTGCCCCGCCCCGCACGTCGGGCGGAAGTCGCACCGGCAGTCGTGAGCGTGGTGATCGACCGAGAGTCGCGCGTCTACTTCGATGGTTCGTTGGTCGACGAGACCGCGCTGAAGGCGCGAATCGTCAGCGCCGTTGCGAAGGCCCCCGAAACTCGCGCGATCATCGCGGCAGACCCACACCTCGACTACGGGCGCGTCATGCATCTGATCGACTTCGTGAAGGGCAGCGGCATCGAAAAGTTCGTTCTCAACATCCAGCGGTCGGAGGCCGAGGCAGCCGGCACCGGCCGTTGAGAACGAGAAACAACAAGTGGAGGCGAAGGGAATCCGCGTCGCTTCTGGTGCGTCAGCGTCAAGGAGGTGGCTGAGTGGCCCCCGCTGATGGCTCTGCTCGCGTGGAGAAGCCCAGAAACTGGTGCATGCGCAGTGGGGATCAGTTCAGCCAGCACGCGCCTCGATGGCGGCACTCGCGATGTGGAGATCCACCGCGTTCTGCATGTTCAGCCAGAACTGAGGGGTCATGTCGAAGCGACGCGCAAGGCGGAGAGCGACGTCAGCGGTGATCGACCGCTTGCCGTTCACGATCAGGTTGATGGTCTGAAACGAAACACCGATTTCGTGCGCGAGCTTGTCCTGCGTAAGTCCCTCGGTCTCCTTGATGATCTTCCGGAGGATGACCCCGGGATGCGTCGGTGCCCTCTTGCGCGCCTTCATGACAGCTCCTCAGTGGTAGTCGACGATCGCGACAGCGCTCGCCTGGCCGTTCTCGAACTTGAAGATGATTCGGTACTTCATGTTGATGCTGACGCTCCAGTAGGCCTTCAACTTCCCCTTGAGCTTGTGCAGCCGGTTGCTCGGCGGCAGGGCCATGTCACCGACGATCGTTGCTGCATCGAGTTGGTCGAGCAGCTCGCCGGCGTTCGGCCAGAGGTTTGTCGGAAGAACGCTTCGAGCCGCCTTCGTATCGTCGCCTGCCCAGATGTCCTCCGTTCCCTGATTGCCGAAGCTCGCGATCACACGCGAAATGGTATACGCCCCGACGTTATAACGTCAAACGGTATACGCGCCAGCAAGCGACCCAAGCGAACCCTCGTCCATCGGGGAACGTCGCGACACTCCTGGAGAACAACAGTGGAGGCGGAGGGAATCGAAGCAGCGGATCAGTCGTGCCGGCTCGAGGCGGGAGGTGGGCGCCAGTGCCGCGCCGACGACGTCTCCGAGGGCCGGGAGTGGGTGTCTCTGCCGTCTCGTGCCGCCGGGTGGGATCGCAAACCGCGCCCGCGCGGAACACTGACGGAACACGGCGATTTCCTGTCATCGCTGATCGTGTCGCAGTAAGACCGCCCATGGCATGAGCGAGCGGGGCCATCACCTCGAAGTTCGAAACTTCGCTCAGATTGACCGCGCACGAATCGACGTGTCCTTCCGGCAAGCGTGCGTGAACATCACGGCCGGCCCGGCGTAGCCCCTCGCCCAAGGCGAGGTGCACGATGGAAAAGCAGTCGAGGGTTCGCTGGGCGCAGCGGCGGCTGGAGCGGTGGCG